>Ga0265297_10010290_pt1 | contig 11802 bp, 10 predicted proteins | sample Munlanlwell13791_FD_192502 | JGI IMG/M metagenome (GOLD analysis project Ga0265297, IMG submission 192502) | Leachate microbial communities from a municipal landfill in Southern Ontario, Canada - Leachate well 137-91 | ecosystem: Engineered > Solid waste > Landfill > Unclassified | place...
ATCTTGCAGCGGATGTATTCACATACAACCTCTGCCTGGTTGACGACATAGAGCTGGAGCCCAATGATTACACCATAGATGAAGACGGTGGAATAATCGCGGCTGAGGCACAGATCATAGGCAGCTATCTGGGAACAGCAGGACAGGCGTTCGACCTGTTGGGCGGTGATCTGTCGGTAACATACAGAGAACTCATAAAGGACAATATAGCTACAGCAGGGCTTATAACAGATCCTGAAGATGTGGCGGCAGCACTTGGAACCGTATCGAGCCAGAATCCTCTGGCGCTCATGGTCTACTCGGCCTTGACGGAATGCGGCGGAACAGGCTGCTACTACATAGGTGTGGCATCAAACGACCTTGCAGGATACACCGCGGCTGTTAATGCTATATCCACCAACGACTATATCTACAGCATGGTGCCTTACAGCCAGGATGCAGCCATAGTATCGCTCACAGTTGCGGCGGCACTGGCCTCCTCAGCACCTGCAAAGATGAAGTGGAAGGTTGTTTTCTTCGGCAATGATGTGGCAGACGCCTATCAGGTAGTAGCCTTCACCTCTACAACAAGCGGGGCAGTGGTTACAACCGCAGACGGCGACTTTATAACCGCCGGCATAGTGGCTGGCGATGTCATGCGTATAAACTACAGACAGGACGCCACTGGCGCAGAGATATACGACAGCTATATAGTCGAATCGGTTGACTCTGAAACACAGCTTACGCTAACAACCTCGGTATCGCCGCAGGTTGTTGTGGCTGTAAAAACAGAGCTGTGGCGTACACGTACCAATGCAGAACTTGCCACTGCGATTGCGGCTCAGGTCGGTGTTACCACACGTAGAGCTTCACCGGTGTTCGTGGATGGCGCGGAAGTGCTGGGTGAAACCAGCCTATCATCGTCATATGCGGCGGCAGCTGCAGCTGGAATGCGCTGTGCACAGCCGCCTCACCGGCCACTCACAAACCTGGCCTTTACATCACTTGGGGTTACCAATACGCATAACTTCAGCGATGATGAGCTTGATACCATTGCTGCAAGGGGTGTGTGGATTATCAGTAAGCGCGAGGATGACACCGTGGTTACGAGGCATCAGCTCACTTCGGATATGTCGGTTATTGACTATATGGAGCAGTCGTACACAACCAATCTGGATTCAATATCCAAGGATGTACGAGATATCCTCAAACCATATCATGGTAACAGCAATATCACCAACTCGCTGATAAACCTGTTGGCCACCAAGATAACGGGCAAGCTCTATGAGATATCCAACCGTGATTATGCTGCAAACATCGGGCCGCAACTTACGTCCTATAGTGTAGAGCGCATATACAAAGATCCGACAGCGAAAACAACGCTGCTGACTGATCTCGAATACGGTCTTCCGGACCCGTTCACATATGCACGTGTAACCGAGAGAGCAATATAAGGAGCATGAATCATGGGATATGATGTCTTTAAAACGGATTTTAAGAACGGGGGCGTGTGGCAGTTCACTGGGGCAGTCATGTCCTTTGCCGGAGTGGATCTGGAAAATAGTCTGGTGCTTCAAAGCGCGCAGATGAGCTTCGTAAGAAGCGTCAGCCAGATTTATCCTATAAACCAGAACAAATCGATATGGATAGTCAGCCCGGGTACGGGAACACTGGCTATTCAGGGTACCATAGGACCCGGCGATTCTATAAAAACATTTATAGAGGCGTTTGATAACCCCTGTGCATTGGGAACCGATGCCAATGTAGTGTCCATACGTGCAGCGGGCTCTGTGTCCTGTCTGAACGGTGAGGATACTCAGGAGTTCTCGGCAGCCAATGTGTTTACACTCACTGGCTGTATCCTTCAGGGGCTCAGCCTTGGTGTTCAGGGCGGGCAGAGCGTAGTCCCGGTATCATCCGGATATAACCTCCTGTTCACAGGTCTTGCAATAGGATAAATATTATGGGTTTCAAGTCCCCCAGGAATATTCCACAGGGACCGGTACCTTACGAATTATATAAAGCCGTTGTGGTAGGAGCTGATTACTATCGCAACGGCTTTATCGTAAAGCCGGTAGGTAACGCTGCCGCTTTTCCAATAGCACGATATGCGTCAACCATGACCGGACCATCCAATGGCTTTGGTACTGCAGAGTGTATCTGCCTGCCACCCGGCACAGTAGTGATGGTGGCTACTATCGGCGGGCACGACTTTAAAACAGGTGCGGACGACTCTACGGACTACATTGTGGCAACACTGGCCACCGGTACGCAGTATAAAGACTTCGAGAACTATCTCACGCCCTTCCTATTTCGCGGCATACGGCCCAACTGGTATACCTCCATATTCGACACCACTGCAGCATCCAAGTATGCCGACACTCTTCCGATGCATCTGGATAGGGGATATGGTCGGCCATGCGAATTGAATGCAGGTGACTATGCTTTGTTCGGCCAGACAGGCGTGTTCTCAATGTTGGGCAAGTATCTTGCGGCGTTTGGCGCCTCGGAGTTTGCCAGAACACTTTACGATGCCCAGGGGCATAAACTTAAACACATCGCCGCCGATTACTCTATTGAGAGTCTTATCACAGAATATCACAACCGTGCGGACCTGGGAGCTGTAAGTATAGAAGACCATCGAGGTTTGGATATATCGGAGGCGCTTGGCTGCATAGGCAGTTCGCCGTTCAAGTATGATCTGACAGTTGGTTTATTTACTCCGCAAGATGCCGCACAACAGCCCTTGTTCCGCTTTGAGCGCTATGAGGGATTGATTTCACTGGGCAATACAGAAACAGTCAGTGTGCCCTGCATTACTGGCGCCAACACAAACCCTGTAGCGGCATCGATTGCCGTATCGCAGGACAGCAAGGGCTACAATGGCGAACGCAGAATAGTCTCTGCCGACATAGTGGAGTTGAGCAAAACGCCAGTAATATATAAGCCGATAAAAAAGTCAGACGAAACAAAAGCTACGGAAGTACTGCAGCCTGGCGACTTTGGCGGTGCAGATTGGAAGGCCGTTAATGGCGTTACAGAGGATGACTATATCAGAAACTTCAGCGCAACACGAGCAGATGAACTGGAGTACAATGCTGCAGGGCATGATGCGCCACGTGTTGTCGCCCGCCCAAAATACTGGGCGGCAGAAACAAAGGCCAACATACAGAATAAGGCCGGGATAGCCGATATCCTGCCGACAGAACTGGAGCAGGTGGCTAGAACCACGCAGGAATACCCGCTGCCGGACTCCTTTGTGCTAACCGACCCGGCAACGGGCAGGGTCAAGACATACTATGCATCTGCATCGTTCTTCTCCCAGCTGCCCGACGGCTCTGTTGTTTTATCTGACGGGTATGGCAGTGAGATACGTATGTCCAGGGGTAACATCTATATAAGCTCTGCGTTGGACACATTCATTCGCCCCGGCAGGGATATGCTTGCTATGGTGCCGGGCAATGCCGTGGTGCTTGGCGGCGACAGTGCAACGCTGCACAGCTCGAATGGATTTGTAAAGATTAAGTCAGAAACAGACTTGGAACTACTTGGCGCCAATGGCGGCACAGGTAAGGTACTGCTGGAAAGCCGCAGTCTTGGCGCACTGGATTCTGATGAGGCCATAAAGGGCCTGCATATAAAATCAGCATCTGACGTGGCGCTTACCGGCTCTGATATGTATCTGGGACTCAACAAAGGCACATCTGACTCTAAAAGCGGTGCAAGCAAAGAAGCTGCTGGAACCATAGTGGTGGACAGTGCGGCTGGAAATCTTAACATAACCGGAAGCGCCGTTCGCGTATCTGGCAGCAGTCTGGTATTGTCATCTGTGACGCAGGGAGCGTGTGCTGTGCTGGCATTGTCGGGCGGCAGTGCATTCATGGCCTCGGCAAATACACAGTTCTCTGGAAATATACGGGTGGCACCGGCATCTTCGGCGCCAGAAGAGTTCCTCACAGGATCAAACGGCATCCAGGACATAACCGGCAACACGCCGGCCTCCACGCAGTTTGAGTTGCAGGGTAATATGATGATCCAGGGCAGCGTCGGCATAAGTGGATCCATGCGTGCCGGACAGGTAGCAGCTACTGCAGGGGCATTCGACAATGCGTCGTCCACCACAGGGATGAAGCCCAGAACTCCAATCAGTTCTATGGAGCCTATAGAAGTGGATCAGGTGGATCTGGACTCGCTCAACACGATCACAGGCCTACATAAGACGGCGATAGCAGCACTGCAGGAGACACTTTTTAACGACTACTCTGTATACACCGCTGCGTTCGCGTATCCCGACTCTGCGGTATGGCGTGTGGCATCGGCATATCTGATGCCATCGATGCGTTGGCAGAGCATGTGTGGTGGAACACAGACGTGGTCTGAGCCCGAAGTATTGGATGCGGATGGAGAGGCTACTATGGTTTATCCCGGTATAACAGCATGGTCTGATGGCAATATACTTATGAAAGATTATAGTAATAGCAGCCTGGCGACAGGTTATATTACGAATCTAAAAACTTAAAGGAGCAGGAAATGGCGGAAAATCAGCTTATCGTGGAAGAGCCGAAGCTGGAAGGCAGCGCAGACCAGCAATTCGAACTGTGCCCGAGGTGCGGAACAAAAACAGAAGTAAAAACACAGTTGGCCCAGTCGGATGTAAGCGAATTCGTAGAGTGCGTACTTGCAGGAACAGGATATTCCAAGAGTTATCCGCTCTATGGTGGCGCACTTACCCTGACCGTATCTGCAATACGTACTACGGACCTTAAACTGTTTGCCGCCGTGTCGGGTAAACTGGCTGAATTGGAAAAGGTGGACAGCCTGGGGGCAATGCACGCTGCTGACAAGTTGCGGGTACTGCTGCAGATCAAACATATGTACAGTGCAACCTCCAGTATGGAAGATAAACAGCGCGATATGACGGCAGAACATGTCCTTAAGATCAGCGAAGGGCTGGAAAAAGGTATCCCTGCTGATACATTGCTGGACACAGTGTTTGTTGAGTCCTACAAACAGATGCCGCTGGCATTACTGTCCGGCACCATTGTAATGTTTTCAATGTTGTATAATAAACTGCTCAACAATGGTTTTGATTCAAATTTTTGGAAAAGCGCCGGAATCTGACATGTGTTGAAGCTCACTGTACCGGTGCTCTGGACTTTAAAGAAAAGCTGAATCAGCCTATAGGCGTATGGCGGCTGAAGAGCAAGTGGATTTATGACTATATAGAGCGTAAACGTAATATAAAGGCGCTGGAGTACGTCTGTGCATATAAACAGGCACCGCCAGAACTGCATGAACAGCTGGCTGCCTTGCTGTTGCCGGGCGACGGTGAAGGGTATAGGTCGGATCCGCTGAGCAGGTTCGGCTCTGGCGCAGCGGTTGACTCGTTCAACCCCAGTGAGCTGGAAGAGATATATAAAGCGTATATAGAAAGAGCTAAAAAGGTATGGACGGACAAACCTCTCAAGAGCAAATAAAGAGCCTTCTCTCACAGCTGCTGGGCAGTGCAATGCCCTTTGGTGCCCAGGCAGGTAACTTTCTAGGTGGGCTAGGTATAGGTGGTTTGTCTCCATATAATCGGCTGGCCTATGGCAACGGCAGTGCTGCGGATACATTCAGATCGGCAGAAGACCGCTTGATGCAGGGACAGATCAGCTCTGAGATGGCAAGAGCCTCTAAAGAAGCACAACGTAAGTCACTGGAACAATGGTATACCGGCTGGGGATATAAAGGTTCTGAACTTAAATCAAAGATAGCCGACGCCAGGGCAAACCCGCTGTCGCTAGGCAGTTTAGCGGTTGACTTCCTGGACCCATATGGTATGCAGGGCGCCAGCCAGACTTTCGGGCAGTTTGCAACCACTGCACGCCGAGTTATGGGTCCCGGATTCGGTAACGCACGCAGAGCCGGTCAAGCCGCCGGCGATATAATGACCGGTTTGCTGGCAGAACCTGAGGGTATGGGCTCCTTCAATATGACCCAGTACGGATCCATACTTACAGAGCTGGCCGGTTCGGGCGCGCTATCCAAGCAGCTATCCGGCGGCAAGGTGGATGTTGCAGGCATACGAGAAAAACTGAAGAGCATGAGCAAGGCGTTGGAGCCGCTTAAATCAGTGTTCGGCGAAGACATCCCCAAGTTGCTGGATATACTGGATAATATAAGCGGCAGCCGTGCATTTACGTCATTCAAAGGATCCGAACTCAGCCGTATGACATACAGGCTGCAGGGCATAATGCAGACAACTGGCATGTCGGCACAGGCGCTGGGCAATGTCTCCAATACGTTTGAAACACTCTATGAGCAGCAGGGCCTCAACCCGTTGGGCAAGCATCTGTTGGTTGGTGACTATGCTATGCTGACACAAGGGCCGGCAGGGCTTCGATCTGATGCGTATTCGCAATCACAGATACAAAGATATGCTGCACAGGGTATGATTTCTAAAGAATCATCCAGATTCGCCAGCGACTATAAAACAGCCTTCGGTTTGTACGCTCTGAATAAAGGCCTGTCCACCGATGAGGAACTTAGAACTGGAGCACAGGCATTTAAAGCATCATACGATGAGGCAAGGAAGACTGGTACCGGGGCCATTGATGCCCTTAAAAATTTAAGTGGCGCATCCACAGTAGCAGGCATGCGTTCTGTGGGCGCCGGCCTCTCTGAGACGCTGTGGGCAGAACGTAATGTGTCTGCCTGGGAGATAGCATCTGATGAGCAGGTAGACAGTAAAATGAATATCATACGAAAAAGGCTTGCTGGTGATGAGGTGGCCACAGAATTGCTCAATAGTGGATTTTTAGGTGCAACACCTGACGAGCTTTCTGACCTGCAGGGGAATATGCGTAAGAAATATGGTATTGAGAAAACATCTGCAGCTATACAGGCCATACAGGGTACAGTGTCTTATTTCTATGAGGATTCAAAAAAATTTAATCTGGATATACAGCAGGCCAATAAAAATAAGAAAAATAATGCACGTATAACGCTGCAGGCTGAATTAAACCAGAAGCTGGACGAAGCGGCCAATACCCCGGGACGTGTGTTTGATATATTTCAGGAAATGGGCAAAGGCTCCCCAGAGATATCGGATCTGCTTAAAACAGCGTTTGGGAAGGATGTAGCTGGAATGTTTCTAGCTATGGATCCCGATATACTAAAAGGCATTTCAGCCGATGAGGGGATATCTGAAAAAGATGTATCAGATACGGCAAGATATCTTCTGACCAATGCGTCAAAGCTTGGCCGTGATACTTTGAGTGATGCAGACGCCAACATAATAGATAAACTGGGTGATCGCAACCTGTCAGGCAAGGAAAAGCGCGGCATGCTAAAAACACTGCGCGAGAACATAATGCTGGGCAGCAAGATTGCAGAGCGTATGACAGGTGCCGAGCGCTCAGCCTTCGGCACCGAATACTCGGCTGCAAAAACAGACGCAGCAAAATCAGCAATTATAAACAGGTTCAGGAACCAGGAGCTGTCAGAGATAATAGGCGGTAATGAAGATGTATCAAAGTCCATATCGGAAAGATACGGTGCTGACTGGGCTACAAAGGGTGGTGTTAAGACAGCAGATATCCTGTCAGCCATAAAACAGAAGGATAGCGAGTTCTTCGAAGAAAAGAAATTGGGTGAGTCATTCGGTGCACCCACCAGCTTTACACAGGAGGACGTGTTGTCCAAATTAATAGCCGCTATAGAAAAACTTGTACAGGTGATGTCGGGCATGAGCAAAGAGACGTCTAAGAACGTGGATAAAGCATCAGGTAACACAGAGGGATGGTTCAGATAATGTCGGATATAATGAACAAACCTGGTATCGTGTCGGTAGCCAATTCAGGTGGAACCAAGCTCTGCACTATAACGCTGAACGGTTCCACTGCAGGATTTGAGGACGCATACCTTATGGGTGTGAGGACGATGGAGGCCTCTGATGTACAGTACGATAAGGCGTTGGACAACTCCGTGCTGTTCACAGTATTTGGAGACCAGATGGTTGTGCTAAGTATACGGGTGCTCCAGCCAAGGATAGATGCATGTGAGGGCAAGGTTGCGCCTGTATCATTGGAAACCCTCTACAACCAATATAAAATAAGCAGCGCCACACGGCAGGTGCTTAAAATAGCCGTAGATAAAACAGTTTATAAGGGGTATATGGTGAATAAGGAATGTTCTCCGCAGCAGGCTGGTAATGGTAGCGTAGCAGGATTCGTATTTGATATCAAAGTGGTGGGGGTACGGGCATGAACAGATTGTACTCGGTGTTGGCCGATAACATGAACCTGTCGTCTGAGCTGCATTACTACCGCAAAGCCGGTACGGCGCACGCCAAGTGGCCGGATAAAAATCTCCTGCGTACTCTGGTACCGTTAGGCGAAGCAGAGTATACGGCTTTCTGCATCGAGCAACTGGTGCAGGTGGTACGCCACTCGGAATACAAGGACATGCTTGCAGCATGGGACACCGATAACACATACTCCACTGAAATACCCAGGATAAGCGCAGAGCAGAGCGTCACAATTCCAACAGGAAAGACGCTGCGCATTATAAAGCGGGGCGTTTCAAAGACAATTTACACAGATGCCGCAATATCCGTGGACGGCAGCTCGGTCACAACCAGCGTTAACGGTGTTACCCTGACACAGGCCATAACCTGGTTGGGGGGCGTATCCTCTGTGTTCAGCATCAACCAGTATCTTGATGGGTCTTTTATCGACAGCGATATGGCCGCCACAGGCTTTACGGCTGCGCTGAAGTTCACCACGCCGCCGGAGCGTAACCTTGTATCCCTGGCAGCAGGACTCAGACAACATATATCCACCCTACCTGCAGCATACACGGACATATTGTTTCCCGATCGTCCGTTTGAGGTTATCGCAGCTGTGGTGCTGGCCAACGCGGAGGCCGCCGACAATGGCTGATCCGCTTAGCAACATAACCACGGTAAAGAATGTAAGGATATACAGCAACATAGGGTCAACCGAGTATCCGTTGCAGGATCTCCAGATATACAGGGAGGTTAATGACCTGCCAGTATGTACTTGCACAGTAAGTCAGGGTATAAACCTTGCCACTGGCAGCGTGTCTGACTTCTACACCAAGATAAAATCGTTTATGTCCTCAGCGCGTACCGTGTATGTTACGATAGCCGCAGACATAGACTCTGAGAAGGTTATTCTATTTTACGGCATAGTCACAGGCTCGGGCTTTGAGACGTCTGCCGGCGTGGCGCAGAGCGGCATTGCCCTTAAACTGGTGATAGGCCATCCGGCAATACAGTTGTCATCCAGAATAGTGGCGAGCTTCACCTATGTATACGGCACCGATATAATAAATCATAATCTGAAGAAAACAGACACGGTGCAGGCAAGGTTGAAGTCCTTGTTCGACAGCAGCAAGACCGCGCTTAACGAGATACTGCTTAAAGCGCTGCAGGCCGTCGAGTCACATAACGACATAGTCAAGGCCATAACCACGGTGCTCAACTCTATGCAGCTCACAGCCGCACAGGAGACTGAGTCTGATGATGTGCCATTCGTTGATTCTACAACACTTTTGAAGGGCTCCGTTAAGCTCAGATCGATTATAGACAATAAGTTGTACACCAAGGCCGTTGTGCACCAGTTGTATTCCGCTGTATTGGCAGCAGACCTTTGGACGGCGGTAAGGAATACCATTGCCGGCTCGGATATGCTTTTAACCATGGTGCCGGACAACTTAAATTACATAAGCATAAAGCCGATAATGCCCTGGGTGTCGGACGCGGTAGACACCATAGACACCTCGGAGATAATCAGCATGTCATCCATGCTCAAGAAGAATCTCATGTGGGACGACATGGATGGTATAAAGGTAAACTGGACTGGCCAGAACTATTATGGCGATAACAGCATAGCCTCAACTGATGCTGTGGCTACATACCCCTCTGAGGGTACACTGTCCAGCAGGTACAAGCTGAACATGGTTACAGCCCCTGTGTGGATGAACCTGGCGCTACAGCGTGACCCAGAAGATACCAAGAATACGGACGAGACCAAACCGCCCGTCAATAAGAAGGCCAACCTTAAGAGTATGCTGGAGCTCGGCAATGCGTATGCGAAAGTACTTTATGCACTGTATGCCAAGGCTGGAATAGGTGTAACACTCAGGCTGCCGGTAACACGGCATCTGATGTGGGAAAACCTGGGTGGCGTGTATAAGATCAATGTTAATCCGCCTGAAAACACAGGATTTCCCGAAGTAACCTATTACGGCTGCCTTGAGAAGACGGTTCTGCAGGGCACGTTCAAACCATCAGGCGAAAGCTCCATGCACGTGATAGCAACCTTCAGCCACGTGAGGGATGAGACATCACAAACACTATTCGCAATAGAGGAAAATCCGCTCTATATTTAACTCGAAAACAGAGGGAGCATAAATGCCTGCATCAGACACAAAATCACCATGGGCCAGTCAGGAGTCCCTGGCAGCGGCTGCCGAAGCGCAGAAGAAGGCACCAAAAAGCTCCACAGACATATGGAAGAGCTGGATAAAAGACGGATCCGGGCAGACAGAACTGTTGAGCAGCCTTAAAAATACTGTCAACAGTGCCCTGCATAGTTATGCCCCTGGGCAGGAACAGCAGCTCAAGATACCGGCAATGCGTATGGCGCTGGATGCTGCCAAAAGATATAACCCGAGTTCTGGCGCTGCATTAAACACGTTTGTCTTCTCAAACCTGCAGAGCCTTCGCAGGCTATCCGCTGAAAGAAAGATGGTTGTACACGTTCCTGAGAACGTAAGGCTGGAGCAGGGTAACATAAACAAGGCTGTAAAGGAATACTCTGCGGAATACGGCAGGGAGCCGGATGTTAACGAACTTGCCGACCTTACCGGCTATTCCACAGGCAGACTTAAAAAACTTGAGAACTACAACCTGCCAGTGCCTGAAGGTTCGATGCTCAACGAAAAGGGCGACATAACCATGCGGGCAGACCGCAATACTGACAGTATACTGCAGAAATACGTATACCAGTCGCTGGATCCCATAAACCAGAGAATATATGCAATGGCGTCCGGCATGAACGGTGCGCCGGTGGCCGGCAAGGACATAGCCAAACGATTGAAAATAACTCCTGCGGCAGTAAGCCAGCGTATCAGCACGATAAAGAACACCATTTCAAAAGCAATGCAGGTGATATAAGTGGCCAACACATATTTACGCCAGGCACACGATGCGTACAAGACAGCGGCACAGAAGCTGGTTGCAACACTGCAGAACGAAGAAAAGTCGATACAGAACATTATACCTTCCGCACTGCTTGATGGTGTCACAGCCGACAAGTACGCTGCCTCCTTCGTACAGGACGCCAAAGCTTCTCCGGAGTATGAGGCGTCTAAAACGGCATCTGCAGCCGATGTACGTAGGATAAATAGAGACCTCAGCGTTATAGAGATGCCGCGTATATACAGGGTGGCAGCTTTTTTAACGCAATTAAATGATCGCACCGAGGGCAAGACGCTGGAGCTGTTCTACCCTGGAATAAATTTATAGGAGTCGAAGTGGATTTAGGAATAAACGTAACTGCGGGCACATATAAGATGACGCTGAAACCCACAGCGGTGTCGGGCGCTAGCGCCCTGGCGCAGAAAGCCGTTGTGGTATTCCTTACCAAGATGGCCGATTATATGCGAACTGCCGAGGGCACTGAGTTTCCCAGCTATACAGAAGGTGGAACGATTGGCAGCGTTGACAGAATCACAGGGCTTTTAAGCATTGCGGCATCGACTGCGCGTGAGGTTCTACGTGGCGAAGCAAATCTGCAGAGCATTTCTGTAGAC
>Ga0265297_10010291_pt1 | contig 11801 bp, 13 predicted proteins | sample Munlanlwell13791_FD_192502 | JGI IMG/M metagenome (GOLD analysis project Ga0265297, IMG submission 192502) | Leachate microbial communities from a municipal landfill in Southern Ontario, Canada - Leachate well 137-91 | ecosystem: Engineered > Solid waste > Landfill > Unclassified | place...
CATAAACAAATAAGAAATAGTTGACTTTGTGTATTTTTCGGGATTTAATTAAGCTTATGGCGAAAGACAACATTGAGGTAGAGATCAAGACAAAAGTCTCAAAAGAAAAGTTCGATCAGATCAAGACAAAAGTTGAAAAAATATGTAAATATATAAAATCCGCTCATCACATCGATGACTACTACATCCCCTACCACAGAAACTTCCTCAAACCCAAATACCCATTTGAATGGCTTTCATTAAGAGAGCGATGCGGAAAATTCATTTTGAACTATAAATGCTGGCATCCTAAGGGTGCCAAAAACGCAAAATACTGCGATGAGTATGAAACGCAAGTTACCGATAAAGACGGACTTGAAAAGATTTTGAAAGCCCTGGATATAAAAAGGGTTATCTCGGTTGATAAAAAACGACTAACATATGTGTATAAGAATAAGTTTGAAGTAGCTTTGGATAAGGTAAAAGGGCTTGGATATTTTTTGGAGGTTGAAGCACTAAAACATAATAAAAACTTATATAAAACCCACTCGGAACTTATGGACTTTGCAAAAGACCTGGGAGTTAAAAAGTTTATCCATATTCCCGGAGGATATGCCGCGGAAATGCTCAGGAAGAAAAATTTGCTTTAGGCAGAAGATTCAGGTTCTTCAATAAATGCTCGTGCGATCTCCAGCGCCTCCTCTGCACTTTCTGCATTTAATATTTCGCGAGACAAATATCTATAAATCGATGCTTCTCTCAAACCCTCTTCGGGTGTTATATCTAATGAACGTTTACGCCATTCTTTATATGCCAAAAAACTCTTTTCATTTTTTCCATGATCTCTTTGCTCCAATTTTCCATAAAGTTCTAATATTTCTGTTGACCAAGCAGGAATTTCCTGCATCCTTGCTTCCAACTCGCGTGCTCCGGTCGAGACTGTATGAGATGAAATTAATTCTTGAACAAAACGAATAGCAGACACTTCTTTTAAATCATCAGCTATCAAAAAACATCTAAAACTCCTGGCTGCATGCTTCCTGCTACCTGCTACATTCTACTGCCTACTTTTTTCCGACTATCTTCTCAAAATCCTCTCTGTCCAAAGTCTCTTTTTCCAGAAGTTTAATTACCACAGCATCCATCAATTTTCGCTTTTTGGCAACAATTTCAAGGGCTTCTTTGTAACATTTATCGACAATTTTTGATATTTCCGCATCAACCTTCTCCTGCATCGCCGGGGACACTTGTGCCGGTTCGTACCACTGAGCTTTACCCATTTCATCATAGTCATACTGTGGTCCTAAATTGACCGGCCCCAATGTACTCATACCAAAATCCACTACCATTGCCCTTGCTAAACGGGTTGCCTGTTCAATGTCATTTGAAGCGCCCGATGTCATCTCATCAAAAACAGTCTTTTCGGCAGCTCTGCCTCCGAGCATCGCGGTTACTTGCTGAAGCATACGTGTTTTAGTTTCGTGAGTTCTGTCCCCTGCAGGCGGGATGAGGGTATGGCCTAGACTCATACCTCTCGCAACAATTGAAATTCTATGCACGGGATCCATTTTAGGCAAAACGTGAGTAACTATCGCATGACCAGCTTCATGATAAGCGGTTATTTTTTTATCTTCATCGCTTTGCAATTTTTTCTTAGCCGGTCCTAATTTGACTTTAGTAGCAGCTTCTTCAATATCGGACTCGTCAATCTGTTTTTTATCTGCTCTAGCCGCCTGAATCGCCGCCTCATTGAGCATGTTTTCTATATCCGCACCCGAAAAGCCAACAGTCCTGTCCGATACTCTTTCCCAATTAATATTTTTAGACATTTTCTTGCCAGTCGCATGGATTTTTAATATCGCCACACGCCCCTCCTTGTCAGGCATATCCAAAACAACACGCCGGTCAAAACGCCCCGGGCGTAAAAGTGCCGGGTCCAGAAGATCACCCCTATTAGTTGCCGCTAAAACTATCACATTGTCGTTGGGAGTAAACCCGTCCATTTCTACAAGTATTTGATTTAGGGTTTGTTCTCTTTCATCATGCCCACCGATAAAACCACGACCCCTCTGCCTGCCTATAGCATCTATCTCGTCAATGAATATGATCGAAGGTGATGAAGCTTTAGCCTGAGCAAAAAGATCTCTCACCCTTGAAGCGCCAACTCCCACAAGCATTTCCATGAATTCCGATCCCGCCATTGAGAAATAAGGTACAGCCGCCTCGCCAGCTACTGCCCTTGCCAATAAAGTTTTCCCGACACCGGACGGACCAAATAGCAAAACTCCTTTCGGTGTTCTGGCACCCATTTTTCTGTACTTGCCGGGATTTTTCAAAAAGTCGACAACTTCTTCCAGCTCTTTTTTGGCATCGTCAACTCCGGCAACATCCTTGAAAGTTACATTTTGCTTTCCCTTGGCAAATAGCTTGGCACGGGAGCGTCCGAAAGAAAAAATATCCTGTGCCCCCTTAGACTGGGCTCTTATAATCAAAAAGAAAAATAAAGCCATCAACCCCAAAGGCAATAAAACACTCATTATCTCAGCTAAAGAGCGTGTGAGGGTTTGATCAACAACCGTATAGTTAACTTCTGTCGGATTTATATCAGCTTTTTCCATCAGCTCGGCAAGACTTTCTCCCGATTCTTTTGTGGCAGATTTAACTTCACCCGATTCATAGGTCACAACCAACCTATCATCCTGAACCATAATCTCTTTAACTTTTTTCTCCTTAATATCCACAAGTAGCTGGGATGTTTCAACTTTGTTTTCAGTTGATTGGAGTTGGAAAATAGATAAAATGACCGGTAAAAAGAAGATTAACAGAAAAAAGGCGATAAGCACCTTCCAAAGATTGATTTTCAACTTAAATTCAAAGCGTTTTCCTTTCTTATCCGGTTTGATTTTTCTGATTTCTTTAATAGGATCCATAATTTTTGCAATCAGCAATACCTGCTTACGCAGGTAATATTAGCAGAAAACGTTAACAATTGCTATTTGATGTTAGTGGTTGCGTTATCTTTTAAATCTACAACACATACGGCTATCTTACTTTAGTACCGTCCGGCACTTTTTCCGAAAGTTGAAACAGAATTGGTTTTCCTTCTTCGGGTTTTGCTTCATCGGTTATTAAATCTGCCGCAAGCATCATTCCTTGACTCATATCTTCCTCAGGTCCGATCTTTTTAGGTTCGATATTTATAACAAAGGGAAACTGTTTACCTTCAAGGTCTTTTGGTTCATAAAATTTCATCATTCCGGCAAAGATAGTCCTCTCCCCAACCTCCTTACCAAAATCAACGGTAAGCTTTATTACCCAATGACTCCACTCAGGGACATCCGCTTTTATGACAGTTCCTATTCGAATATCCAATTTTGAAAAATCTTTAAAAGAAATTGTGTCCATATCTCTTATTCCGACTTCGCGAATACCCCGTAGCTTGCTGCGAGGTAGTTCATTCTAATTCAATTTATTAGTAATTCCTACAACCTTATATACCTCTTTCATCGTATCTTTTGCAACTGCCCTTGCCTTTTCAGCGCCTTCTTTTAGGATCTTTTTTGCCAATTCAATATCGTTTTCAAGTTCTTTTCTTCTTTTCCTCGCCCCAGAAAACTTTCTTTTATGCGCCTCAAATAATCTTTCCTTTGCCTCAACATCCCCAACTTTTCCTTCCCGATACCTTTTTTTCAGATCATCAACCTCCTGCTTTTGATCGTTAATAATATCGTGATAAATAAATATCGGATTTCCCTCAACCTTCCCAGGATCTGTTGGATGTTTTCTATTCGGATCGGTGTAACTTCCCATGATCTGCTTTCTTATCACCTCTTCATCATCGAAAATTCCAATGATATTTCCCAAACTCTTACTCATTTTACGCTCACCATCAGTGCCTACTACCCTACCCATATCACCGGTTTTAATTAATGGTTCGGGAATCGGAAAGACTTTTTCATGTACTTTATTAAAATTCCTTGCAGTTTCCCGCGCAAACTCAACATGCTGTCTCTGATCTTCCCCCACAGGAACTCCGTCCGGTTTGTAAAGCAAAATATCAGCAGCCATCAATATCGGATAATTGAAAAGTCCCATATTGATATTTTCTTTTGAAACTCCTTTTGCCAGCTTATCCTTGAAAGCATGCATTCTATTTGCAAGCCCATATGGAATGTAATTTGCCAGAACAATCGCCAACATTGAGTGCTCCGGTACATCAGATTGTCTAAAATACACACCTTTTTCAGGATCCAGTCCAAGCGCAATATAGTCAAAAACATTATTTATAATGCATTTTTCCAATTTCTCCTTATCCTGTACCGTTGTTAGTGCATGCAGATCGGCTACAAAGTAGTAAGACTCAACCCCACTTTCCAATAGGTCAAACTGGGGCTTAACCGCTCCCGCGAAATTACCAATATGCAGCATATCCCCACTTGGCGTAATCCCCGATAATACACGTTTTACTTTCATAATCATTATTTTAGCAGCTTTTTAAATATCTGTGTCTTTTATTCCTGGTTGAATAGTATTTCTCAACCAAAGAATCTGCTAAAACCTCAATCGTATTTATTACTGGAATGTCAAATTTGCTTGGAAAAGCAAGGGGAAATTCTGTACACCCCAAAATCACTGCTTGAGCTCCCCTGGTTTCAAGTGAATTTGCAATTGCTAAAAGAACTTTGCGATTATTTACAATATTTCTTTTGGCTACAAGGTCTGAAATAATCTTACCTAAAAGTACCACCTGCATCTCATTCGGCAATAATACTTCCAGACCCTTTTTCTCTAATGCATCCTGATACAATCTCGCGCGAATAGTTACAGGTGAGGCTAACAAACCAATTTTATTGATTTTCATCCTCTCAATGAGCATTATAGATTGTTCAATAATAGACACAAAATTAAGGTCTGTTGATCTTTTAATATCATTTGTAAGTATGTGTGCGGTGTTACACGCTATCCCAAAAGAGACGACGCCGCTTCTTTCAAATAAATTTATCTTTTGCTTTATCATTTTAAAAACAGACTTTATCCTTTTCTCATCTGCAAAGAAACTCATAACAGGAATTGATATCAGAATAATTTCTGGAAAATCTTCGTCTTTTCTGGCTCCAAAATTATTTCTGGCTGATAAAAGCACCATATTAAGCAATTCAGCCGAAGCAAAAGGGCCCATACCACCTATAATTCCGATTGGTCTTTTTCTATTTTTCATAATTCAAGCCATAAAAAAACCTCCTTTACGGAGGTTTATTAATTAAGAACTGCCTTTTAGGCCACTAAAACAAACCCCCGTTAAAGGAGTGTCCAGTGATACCAATTAGCAATTTTCAACATTTGCGTAATTATAAGTTAGAAAATAGACAAAGTCAAAAAGGTGGCAGGGACGGGGATCGAACCCGTGAACCTCATCGTTATGAATGATGCGCTCTAACCAACTGAGCTACCCTGCCTCGAAAGACCTTCTATTAAACCAAGGATATTATAATATATTTGACCAGGTTTCAAAACTTTTACAGATAATGTACCAAAGTAATTTAAATAATTATCATATATTTTATGGGTTTTTGCCCTTTTAAAACTCGTTTTCCTGAACTGATCAAGTGGAATTGAGGTAATCTTTGACCAATAATTCTTTACTGCTTTTTCTCTGGCTTTATGAATTTCATTGATTCCAACCGTCAAAACTATTCTTTTTTTATCAATCTCAAAAAAGTTTGTTAACCAATTAATCATAAAAACTATCATTCGCGGATCAGAATTACACACCATTATTCCACCTCTCTTTTTTGACCCTTCCGCCCAATACAACGCCGCGCCTGTTAACAAATACTCTCTATCTGACAACGACTCAACTTTCGAAATTCCCCATTTGACACCGTCTTCAATTGCTCTCAGTCTTCTTTCCTTCTGCATTAATGAACCTTTCAATCTACCCAATTCCCCCCCTTTTATCGATTTCTGTTTTAATCTTTCCAACTGCTCGACTGATAAAATAATATCTCTTACCCAAACACTTACCGTACCCCTGGATATATTCAGCAATTTAGCGATATCTTTCACACTCTCACCCTTCGAGCGCATCTGTCTTGCCTTGATTCTTAAATCGTATTTTGCCACAAAACCTCCTGTAATAAAAAGTACTACACATAGTATGGAGGTACAATTTACGCTTGTCAACAATATGCAATTAAGATATAATTCATATGTTCATTTACATGCGGGGTAGTGTACGGCTGCACGGAAGGCTCATAATCTTCCAGACAAGGTTCGACTCCTTGCCCCGCAACACAGTTCTGCAAGCTGACTATTGTTGAGGTTGACGAACTAATAACGCAAGGGGGATAAGTTTATCCCGAACGAAGTCGGAGAAACTTCTTTTTACACAACACACAAATATATCTTAACAACTATATTATTCTTCAAGAACCGATATAATTGAGGGAATGTCAGAAACAGTTTTTAGGATTGCCGAAATTAAGGATGCTCTGGACATTGCCACAGTACATGTAAAGATGTGGCAAAAAGCATACAAAGGACAGGTACCCGATTCGTTTTTGGATAATATGTCTATTGAGGAAAGAAAGAAAATATGGATGAGTAATATGCAAAATCCAAAGGATGGAATAAAAGTATTTGTTGCAGAAAACAACGGTGATATAACAGGTTGGATAATGGGTGGAAAAAATAGGGACGAAGATATTCCAACTGATGTCGGAGAATTGGGGGGGATCTATGTTCATCCTGACTGGCAAGGCAAAGGAGTGGGTTCTATTATGATGCAGAACTTTCTAAATTGGCTCCGAAAAGAAGGATACAAAAAAGCAACACTTTGGGTTTTAGCTACAAATAAAAAAACCAGAAAATGGTATGAATCAAAAGGCTGGAGAGTTGAAGGTAAAACAAAAACAGAACCAAGAGATGGATTTTATCTTCATGAGGTAAGATATATTATTAATTTATAAATATACTGATGATTAGTATTATTCTTATTGGCAGATATGTTACATAAACAGGTTGAGCCATTTTTTCCAATTCGGTTCCGGTAAAATTTCTTCTTCCTCATCAATTCTCGGCGCGAATTTTTTAACCTCCTCCGCATCCGGTAAAATAACTACTATCTCCCCCTCTTTAGCCATACTCAACTTATCCCTTAGTTGTTTTTCAACAAAGTCCTGCGACTGTGCAATTTCGATGTCTTTAATGATTTTTTCTCTTTCTTTTTTCAACTCCTCAACTTGTTGTTTTTCCTTCTCTATTTTTAAAACTACATTTTTTGTTCTCGAAATACTCCCTATTAAAGAAAAAAACAAAAGCGCTAATACCCCTATTTCAAAAACTGGTACAAGCTTTGTTAATAAAACTTTCATCCCCGGAATACTCTTTTTATCACCTTTCATAAACTTTATTATTGACCTTTTTTTAATTACTATGTTATCATAGCAGCTAATAACTTAGTTTTAAGGCACAAAGCCATCTAAGTAATATATATGTCAGAAGACACCTTAAAAACGCTGCTTCCTAATTTTATTAAGAATTTAGAAGAAAAACAAAGGTCACCGTCAACCATACTTGCCTACAGGGCTGATTTAGACCAGCTTATTAATTATTTGGAGAAAAAACAAAAAATTTTCGCCGGACAAGTTACTGAAAGCGATGTATCTTCTTTCCGGGACTCGCTTCTTAACGAAAAGTACACACCTAAAAGTGTGTCCAGGAAATTAAATGCGGTAAAAACATTCTTCCGCTTTTTGGTGGCCGAAAAGAAATTGTCTTCCAATCCTTCAGAGAACGTATCGCATCCAAAAGTCGAGTCAGACGCGCCAAAATTTCTCTCTCCGCTTGAATACAGAGCACTAAGAGACGTTGTCCGGGGCGATATAAGAATCGCTACAGTAGTAGAATTGATACTCCAAACAGGCATGAGGATATCTGAGGTTGCGAATCTCAAATTGACTGATTTTAAAAAGAATACATTACGGATTGAAGCTTACGCTACCCAACCTGAAAGAACTATTACCCTTAACACCCCCGCAAAAATAGCCCTAGAAGAATATCTAAAACAGCGCCCTGAAACAGACTCGCCTTATATGTTTATCAGCAAAAACGGTAAACCTTTGGCTGTCAGAAACATCCGTGCCTCGGTAGATAGATTTTTACAAAAGGCAGAAATAAAAAACTATTCTGTTAACGACTTGCGAACCACCTTCCTTGTGCAAAACCTAAGAAGCGGAGTTGACATTGTTTTACTTTCACGTACTGTTGGCCACAAAAGACTCTCGACAACCGAACGCTATCTCGAGTTAGCCGAAGTAAAAAATCCCGGCAAAAAGCAGGAACTGTCCGAACTATAAAAACTCCAAAAAGAATAATTGAAACTACGGATAAATTTGAATCCCTGGCTACAAGTTATAATAAAAAAAACTTTTAACTGTGGTCCGGGAAGGATTCGAACCTTCGACTTCCAACTTATAAGATTGGCACTCTAACCGCTGAGTTACCGGACCAAGTGAGGTAATTATACCAAAACCACAAAAAGAGGGGAAATCAAACTTCTTTCGGATTTATTTCCAAAATATCGGGCATTGAGAAAGTTCTCTCAGCATCTTTATCAGTATCCCAGGCAGTCATTAACCACCCATCAACGGGGTGCCATTCAGTATGACCATACCAGACTCTAATTGGAATGGCGCGCCTTACAGCAGTTTCTCCTTCCCAATTCCTATATTTAAAAACCAACGGGGGTAAGTTTATGTCGATTTCCACCATAATTCATAATATTATATTATAAATTATGGGCAGTTACATTGAAATAAACGATACATTACAAATCACTAGCGCCCAAGGTTTCCCAAAAGAACTCAATATTAAAAAGCATCTGAAAAATCCTTATAAGCTCAAGGAATTCAAGAATAGAGTTTTTACTTTTACAAACAAGGCCAACATTCGAATATTTCATTCTCCTCCTGTGAGAGTATTTTTTGCACAAAACATAAATGATGTTTGGTTGTATTGGGGGCTGGTAGAAATTCAGGAATTAAAACTCGATATGGTGAAGAAAACCACTTCAGGAAAATACAAAATTGTAAAAATATTCACGCCGAAGGAAATGAAAAACGCCGAAGATATTCTTCATAACTCAAACGACAATACCTACTTCAGAAAAATTATGTCAACCTTCTAATATCCCGTTTTACCTTTTTTCCCTGCTCCCTATCATTACAGCCTTGCCCTACGGCTTATTTCGTTTTCAACAAGCCTCAAGTCCCTTCCGTACTTTAACCTGCTCATTTCCTTAATTATCTCAGCAACTTTCAAGTTTCTCATACTCTTCCAGGCTTCAATATCTTTGGCAACGCTCATCGAAAAGGATGGAACCGTTTCATTATTTACAATGGTCTTGACGTAAATATGGTACTTTTCGATGTTGAGCAGATCATCCTCTGAAAATGTGGGTGCATATTCCCTGGCTAAGTAATTTGCATCAGTTACACCGACCCTATAGCACATAAGCGTACCAATGTTTCCGAATATCGCGTTCTTGACGTCTTCGTCAATTTGACCGATAAACTGGTTGGCAACGCACAAAGCGAGCCTGTATTTTCTGGCTTCCGACAAAATCTGAGCAAAATCAGGCGTGGCAAAGTTCTGAAACTCGTCAACATAGAGGAAAAAATCCCGCCTCTGGTCTTCTGGCGTATCTGCCCGACTCATAGCTGCCATTAAAATCCTCGGAACTATGATAAGTCCTAAAAAACTCGAATTTTCTTCTCCCAATTCTCCCTTTGAAAGGTTAATAAAAAGAATCTTTCCTTGGTCCATTATTTCACGGAAAGAAAACGAAGACTGCGACTGACCGATAATGTTTCTGATCATTCTGTTTGTCACAAAACGGCCGAACTTGGATGTAATATAATCCAGAACCTCTGATTTATGGAAATCTGAAGTTTGTGCAATCTGGTCAGTCCAGTAGCGTCTGACAATAGGATCCTGGACTTTGGGTAAAAGCTCCTGGACAAATTTCGAATCTGTCAAAACTCTCATAACCTCTATAAAAGTGTTGCCCTCCTCGCTCATGACTGTAAGCATGGCATTTCTGACTGCATGCTCAAAACGCGGACCAACAATGCCTGTTTTGTAAGGATCAAAAAGCTTGTACATCATATTAATAACGGAAGTTGCGGCAAAGTGTTTTTGGTCTTCTGTTTTGGCTTCCAGCAGATTCATCCCCATAGGTCTTTCTGTATCGAACGGATTAAAATAAATCACATCTTCTGCTCGATCGGGCGGAACCATCTGCAACAATTCTTCTACCGCATCGCCATGCGGATCGATAAAACAAAGTCCTCTCCCTTCCTTCATATCTTGGAGTATCCAATCTTCCAACAGTTTTGATTTACCGGTACCCGTTTTCCCGATAAGATACATATGCCGCATTCTATCTTCATCCGATATAAATACACCCCGTTCAATTCCACGGTAAATACTTTTACCCATGTACAATCCCGTAGTTGGAATTTCAGCGGGAGCCGGGGCACGTCTTGCATGAACCCAAAAAATATGAGGTGTAGTTATCATTTTATTGGGAAAATGAAAAACAGTGGCCAACTCTTCGGAATTCAGAACAGATACCCTATTTCCCCAAAGGTTATAAAGTGGCTGATATCTGTATAGAAAATCTTCAATGAAAGAGCCTTTTCTCCTAACTTTCCTTGAAGTAAAACCGTTTAGGTCGCCTGAAAATTGCTCAAACGCGCTCATAATGTTGGTTAGGTGTGCATTAGCCGAGGGTTCGTTGTTTGAAACACAAACAACTCTTACTGAAGTCTCAAAACCCGGTTTGCCAATCTTATTTTCAATTGCCTCAAGAGTTTTTGCACCTACTGCGAATTTTGCTTTTTCAGGATCAGATTCCTGTTTTTTGGTAGTTGAAATAAATGACGATCCCGATTGTTGCCAACCACTGTCAGCGGGAGAAATCAAAATCTGAATAGCAGCAGCTTCGTCATCCCCCATCTTGGCAAGCGCTGATGTCAAAAGAGATAAAGGGTCAGTCGGTAAATCACGAAAAGTTTTTAAAGGATAGAAATTCTCACTTTTAAGCTGGAGTGATTTATAGGCAACTTTTCCTTCTTCATTAAAAAGGTTATATTCGTCCACCACCTGAACATCAGCATCCGGATATGCCCCATGAATCTGTTTCTCAACCAAATCCTGAAATTCCTTCGGAGTCCAGACAAAAAATCTTATATCTTCTTTCTTGGCTACAATTTCAAAAGAGATCGTAGGCTGGGCTTTGTATTTTTGTTTCCAACCACCTTTTTTAATTGAATATAAAGCTGAAAAGAACTGCTCCATTGCATCTATTTTTACTTCATTACCCTTGGGAACAGCCACTTGCAATAGTACTGAATCGATTGAAACCTCTTCCCTTCCTTTTTCTTTGACGCGGCTTAAGATATAAACCGCACCACCAATCAAAACAAACATAAATAATCCAAAAAGTATAAAGGTTATGATAAGTAAATTTACATCAAGCGGTGCTAGCATCAGCAGAACCTCCTTTTTCTGTAATCAATCTCCAACCAAAATGTATCGCTTTTTTAACCATTCTTAGCCAAAACGAAGCAAACCACGTTACAGAGTCACTTGGTGAACCCGCCGCCCAATCAGCAAGCTGTTGCTGGTTCACAGGGATCGTTATCGTTACTGTTTTTGTTGTAGGAATCTGTGCTTGCGGCGTCCCCGAACTGTCACTCACCCCAGCCGTCACCTGAACCGGTTTGATACCAGTAACCTGCCCGGTTTCCGGAGGGATA
>Ga0265297_10010292_pt1 | contig 11799 bp, 6 predicted proteins | sample Munlanlwell13791_FD_192502 | JGI IMG/M metagenome (GOLD analysis project Ga0265297, IMG submission 192502) | Leachate microbial communities from a municipal landfill in Southern Ontario, Canada - Leachate well 137-91 | ecosystem: Engineered > Solid waste > Landfill > Unclassified | place...
GACGAGTTCTCCGTCACCTGGAGCGGCCAGACCTACAGCTTCGCCGCGGGCGAAGTCCTGTTCCTCGGCCCCCAGGGATCGGAACGCGGCACCGGAGCGGATTACGAGTTGCAACTCGGCTTCGCGGCCAACCCGAATCGCACCGGCATCCGAATCCCGGACGCGCCGGACTGGACTTCCACCACGACCTACGCCCAGGGCGACCTGGTGATCGCTCCGAACGCGGACTACGATGCGTGGAGCGCGGAGGAGAGCTACGAACTCGAAGCCATAGTCGGCCATGAGTCCCGCTACTACACATGCATTCTCGCCAACACGGGCCACGAGCCGCCGAACTCGACCTACTGGCAGGAACTGACCGGCGTGAACCATCTCTGGCAATCGCTCCAGGCGACCAACGTTAACCACAAGCCGTGGGAAGCGGAAAGCACCTGGTGGCAGGGCGACTCCCAGCACATCTTCATCATCGACAAGAAGGGCTGGGAATGGATGTGGATCAGGTACGAAGACGACGTCGACTCGACCGCGAAGAAGATCGTCAAGAAGCCCGTGTCCGTCTACATCGAGCAGGTCTATGAGACGGCCAACTTCGCCGACCTGAATCCGCCCGATCCGGGCCCGGAGCCTCCGCCAGAATGAAGTGTCTTCATCCGTGTCCATCCGTGGTGAATTCTTCTCCGTGTTCTCTGTGACTCCGTGGTGAATCTTCGATGTCCATCCTGAGAAAGGTCCAACCTGGCCAGCGGATGCAGATCCCGGCCGCCGCGTACAACGCCTTCGTGGACGCGGCGAACTACACGAAAGCGGCGAGCCTGTCGAACCGCGGCCAGGATGGGGGCAACCTCGGCGCGGGCGCGGTGCTGGTGAGAAACGCGACCGGCGCGGACCTCGGCCGCTTCAGCATCGTCGGCATCGACGGCCCGGTCATCTCGCCAACCGACAACCTGATCGAGTTCCAGAACCGGATCGTCCTCAGCGGCGTCGGGCCGTACCCGGGCCAGTTCGCCGTCCTCCTGGAGCCACTCAAGGCCGGTGCCATCGGTCGCGCGTGTGTGTCCGGCGAGTGCGTTTGCAGGGTCAACGCGACTGATTCCGGGCACCAGTTCGCCGAAGCCACGACCGACCCGACCCGGCTTGAAAGCGCCGCATCCGGTTCCGCAGCCATACTATATAAGGAAGGGGGAACCGGCGAGAAATGGACCGTTGTCAGGCTCGGCAATTCGCCAGGTTCGGCGGCGCCGCGAGTGCATCGCTTCGCCCCCGGCTACATGATCGGCGGCCCGCAGCCGTCGTGGTATGAGGCTATGACGCCAGCGGGAAACGGCGTTTCCGGCGCGGCGGGGCCGCTTCCGGTTCCGTCGCCGCTCTCGCTGACGACGGACTTTCTATGCGAGGAGTCGGGGACGCTTGTGGGAATCCGAGCCCTCGCCTATGGCGATTACGTGACGGCGGGGAGCATCACGTTCAGCATCTACTACTGCGACGCGACCCAGAGCAGGACGGCCAGGCCCACGGCTTTCAACGTGCTGGTGGCCTCTGCTGCCGTGCTGGCGAGTCCCGGTGCTGGCGGAGTGCAGGCCGTCTCCGTGCCGCTCGACACGCCGGTTCCTGACGGGTCCGGCCTCGTCGTTGTGGCTGAGCAGAGCGCCGATTTGGCGTGGATGGGGAACGGGATGCCGGGATTGGCGGCTTGGCTGCATCTCATCTGACCGCCCGGGCGGGTACGTGTTGGCTACAATGCCCCTTGCGAGCTTCGCTGCATCGGATGTCACACTGTTCCGTTGCTTGCTCTCTGGTAAGCAACGGAACCGCGTGCAAGACACGGAGGAATTGTGCCGACCATCAGTGGCGTCCGGTGCATGCTGCGAAATCTGTTCAGAGACAAGGCAATGTTGGTCACCGAGAATCTCGCTCTGCGGCAGCAGATCATCGTCCTTCAGCGAAGCGTCAAGCGGCCACACCTGAAACGCCGAGACAGAGTCTTCTGGGCGTGGCTGTCCATGCTCTGGCCCGACTGGCGCTCGGCGCTCGTCATCGTTCAGCCAGAGACCGTGATCAAGTGGCACCGCGCCGGATTCCGGCTGTGCTGGCGCTGGAAGTCGCGCACAGCTGGCAGGCCAAGGAAAGACGGCCTCGTCCGTGACCTCATCCGCGAGATGTCCCGTGACAATCCGACCTGGGGCGCTCCGCGCATCCGCGCCGAACTGCATCTGCTCGGATACAACGTCGCCAAATCCACCGTCGCCAAATACATGGTCAGGCAACGGAAGCCGCCTTCGCCGACCTGGCGGAGCTTCCTCGCCAGCCACTCCAGCCAGATCGCAGCCATCGACTTCTTCGCCGTGTACACGATCACGTTCAAGGTGCTCTATTGCTTCGTGGTCCTGAGCCACGACCGCCGCCGGATTACCCACTTCAACGTCACTCCAAACCCGACCGCCGAGTGGACCGCCCAGCAAATCACCGAGGCATTCCCCTACGACACGGCACCGCGCTTCCTGCTACACGACCGCGACAGCATCTACGGCGCGGCGTTTCACCGGCGCGTGAAAAGAATGGGCATAGAGGAGGTCACCACGGCCTACCGCTCTCCCTGGCAGAATCCGTTTTGCGAACGAGTAATCGGCTCCATCCGCCGTGACTGCCTCGACCACATTATGATCTTCAACGAAGCCCACCTGCGCCGAATCATGGCCGAATACATCGGCTACTACAATGAATCGCGCGTTCACATGTCGTTGGAGGGAAACTCGCCGATCCCCCGCGAAGTCGAGCCGCCGTCGAAGGGGCGCGTAGTTGCGATTCCCTTCCTCGGCGGCCTGCATCATCGGTACACGCGGGCGGCGTGAGCTACAGATCGGGCCTTGCGCTGAGATTCACCAACGCCACCGGTGCGTCCGCGCCACCCTTCCTTGTCCTCCAACACCTACGAACGCCCAATTCACGTTCATCCGAGCACGGCGATTCCGCCCGTTCCACCTGCGCCGCAAGTGCGGTGAGCGTGGCATGGCACGCTGCACCCCCGTTTTCACCGTCGGATGGAGTTTTCGGGAGGGACAACCGGACAGGTTACTGCATGAGCAGTTCTTGCCCAAGTTCGCGGTGTTCACGCGCGCTTGCTGGACCGGATCGAGTTTTCGGGATGGACAACTACCTGGGGTTCGCCGGACGGATACGGAAGTCCGTGAACGGTTACTTATTCTTGTTCTGCTCTATCCATGTATCAACACGGTCGAGAAGTCTTCGTCGAACTGAGTCAGAAAGAAGCTCTGTATGACCGTCAAAAAATACCACGCTCGTGTAATCTGTGCCAGCATAATTCAATTGGAAAGGTGTCCTGTCCCAGGCAAGAGGCAACCAATCCTCAACAGAGTCTTTGCGTATCCTAAAGCCCGCCCGATCAAACATGCTGTCATAGTCGGACACACACGTCCCCTCCTTCAGGGCCGAGCCGTTCCTTGACCATACAAATATCCTTGGGTCATGCACGATTCCGTCATCTAGTAGAACTCCAAGGGATGACGGATAGTAAACACCCTCGCCCTTCGTATCACGCCAGACGTTGCAGGCCACAGCTATCTTGTGCATGTTATTGTGGTTTGTAACGGTCCACACATCATATACATCACGTATACTATTCTCACCGTTAGGTTCTACTGCAATGATTCCAACCACAAGTATTACTATTCCTATTATTACGCACAAAGCTCCAGCGAGCAATCGCCCCAGCGACCACTTCATTGCATCGTCTCCACGGCTCTATTTCTTGATAAGTCTTGGGAATATTGACATACTCGTTGAAGGATAGTATTCCCAGGCTGTCTCGCCACTTCTCATTCCCTTTCCGCCGGAATGCCATTCGCCCCATTTAATACTAAAGGAGTCAGGAGCCACCTTGCATCCACAACTGGTCGCACAATTGGCCGCATCGGGCTTGGGATAGTTGGCCATAGCAAAACCAAATCCGAACTCGGCCCATGCCTTAGATGCCAGGTAATTCCAGGAATTGGACTTGTATCGGGTGATCATGCCCAGCATCTCGTTAATAGCAGTTGTTCTTCCGCGCTCACTTGGATCACAAGGGGGATTCAGCCAACACAGATGATGCATCCAGCCCCAGAGAATATAATTGACGCTGCCAGAATAGTAGCATTGACCATTCACCTCCACGGTTGCTCGACAACCGTTAGGAGGAAGCTCCGCGGGAATCCCACAATTATAAGGGGCACCGGTCATAGTCCAATTTGAAAAAGGAATGGGGCCTCTCAGTTGCGGAATATCCCAGTTGCTAATAGCTTCAAGTGATTTGATTTCTGAGCACTTGCTCAGTCTTTCCCTTTCCGTCATCTTTTCCCACCATTCAAAAACGCGCTGGCGGGCGACTTTCAGGGCATCTGTCACATCGGGCCCGCACACCCACGGTCCCCGCGCCTTCCTCCGGGTGAGCCACTCACGATAGAGTCTAGCTACTATAGCTTGTTGCGCCTGTAACCACGGGGCGTTAGATGTAAAATACTGCTGAAGGACCAATCTTTGTTCTAGATAGCGTTGCTCCGCTTGCTCTTCTGCTTTCCTTAGAGCCTTAGCAAGTGTTTCAGCCGGGTCTTCTGCACTTGTGTCTTTGGCCCCATTCGAATCCACTCGATTAACTGGGTCATTAGAGCAGTAGATGTAGCGATCAGGAGAGTGGAGAATGTCCCTGCTGAGATACCTCCCCACCTCCGGCCACAGCAGCCTGCCGGCCTGAGGCAGGTAAAAGACGGGATCGCCTGCTACCCCGGCAAGCTTCAATTGGGCCGGTCCGTGGTGGCCGAAGGGGAGTGGGTTGGTTCCTGTCTCGGCGAGGATGTTGCCGAAGGCATCATAGGTGGAGCGATAAACTTCGTCGCCGTCCTCGTCCGTGACGGCGATGAGGTCGCCGACTTGGTTGAAGTGTGGGTAGTATTTCACGCCGCTGACCGTCGCCGACACAAGGTTGGCTATGCCGTCGACTACAGAGGTGCCGTAGGTGTATTCGGCGGTGGTGGTGCTTGACGCGTCGTGCTCGGCGATGAGGTTGAGGCCGTCATACGCAAAGTACGTCGCGGTGCCGTCGGTGTCTTTCCAGACGGGAACCCCGAGGCCATCGTAGCCGATGGTGGTGACCACTCCAGAAGAGTAGCTAATATGCTCGATGCGACCGGCGTCGTCGTATTCGAGGTAGGTTGTGGCTGCGGGCTGGTCGATACGGGTGCAGTTGCCGCGGGGGTCGTGGGTGAAGTAGGTGTGGTCGCCGCCCTCGACGAGGTGTGTGAGGGCATTGGCGTTGTCACAGGTGTAGTATGTCTCTGTGGCGCTGCCGCCCACGTCCTTGCGCTGATAAGTGCGGTTGCCCGCCGCGTCATAGTCCCACTGGAAGCCGTATATGAGTGTCAAAGAGCTGTCGCGCCACTCTTCGCCGGTCAGCCGTCGTGTGGCGTCGTACGAGTAGTATACCACGTCACAGTTCTCCCGTCGAACACTTCTTATGTCGCCCGCTGCGTCGCGGTCGAACTGGAAATACACGAGCGGCGTGCCGTCGCTCTTCGCCGTGCGGATGGCCGACAGCCGCTCAGCAGCGTCATACTCCATACATGAGATGCACGAGCCTGCCGTTTTCTGCACACAATTCCCGACCGAATCGTACTGGTAGTACGCCGCAGTGCCAGACGGGGCCTTGACGCTGGTCACTCGGTCAGCAGCATCGAACTGGTAATAGGCGGCTCCGCCTGCCGGATACGAGATTGCCGTGACGTTGGAGTTCGCGTCGTAACCCCACGTAACGATGTGGCCATCGGGCGTTTCGCGGCGGGTGGTTCTGTTGAGCTCGTCGAGCTCGAAGTACGTCGTGCCCCAGGTCGAGTCGGTAACGCGGGTGACATTCCCGTTCGCGTCATAAGTGAAGTAGGCGTAGTCACCGCCGGAATAGCCGGTGCGCATGCGGCGGTTGAGCGCATCATACTCGAAGTACGCGGCGATCCCTTCGGCGTCGAGCGACCGCGTCAGATTGCCTGCAAGGTCGTGCTCATAATATGCTGTTTGGCCGAGAGCATCGGTTGTCGAGCTCATCCGGTTCGCTTCGTCGTAGGCAAAGTACGTGGCATGGCCGCGCTGATCGACGACGGTGGCAACGTTCCCGACTTCGTCGAACTCAAAGTAGGTTTCGTGGCTGAGCGCATCGATGGTGCCTTTCTGGCGGTTGAGGGCATCGTATGTGAGGTATGTGGTGCGGGCGAGTGCATCGGTGGTGCTGGTCCGGTTACCCTGGTCGTCGAAAGCGAAATATGCGCTGCCGCTGAGCGCATCGGTGGTGCTTACGAGACGGTTGCGATCGTCGTAACCGAAGTAGGTTGGGTTCTGGCGCGCGTCGATGGTGGCAACGGTGTTGCCGACGGCGTCGTACTGTGTGTATGTGGCGTTGCTCATGGCATCGATGGTGCTGGTCTGGCGGTTCAAGGCGTCATAGACAAAGTATGTGGCGTAGCCGCGCGGGTTGACTGACTGGACGGTGTTGCCGTTCTCGTCGAACTCGAAATAGCTCTCGATGGTCTCGCCGCCGACGTGGCGGATTGTGCCTTTCTGCCTGTTGAGCGGATCATAGTAGAAGTATGTTGCGTTGCCTCTGGCATCGACACCGATCGTGCGGTTGCCTGCCGCATCGAACACGGCCGAGGTGGTGTGGCCGACCGCGTCTTGAGCGGCGGTTTGGCGGTTCAGTGCGTCGTAAGTGAAGTAGCTTGCTCGGCCAAGTGGATCGACACTTGTTAGGGGGTTGCCGTTCTCATCGAACTCGTAGTAGCTTTCGGCCTTCTCACCGCCGATGTAGCGGTATGTTCCCTTCTGGCGGTTGACTGGATCGTAGTAGAAGTACGTCGAATGGCCCCGGCCATCGACGCTGATCGTTGTGTTCCCGACTTCGTCGAACTCGAAGTAGGTTTCGTGACCGAGTGCGTCGATGGCGCCTTTGCGGCGGCTAAGCTCATCATAATAATAGTAGGTCGCATTGCCGAGGGCGTCGGTGCTGACGAGCACGTTGCCGACGGCGTCATATTCCGACGTGCCAAGCTGAATGCCGCCTCCGCCGTACGAGCTTTCCCCGTAGGGCTGCAACCCGTAGCCGGCGTTCTTGTGGTACGTGCCGACGGTGCGGTCATTCTTGTCGAGAACCGTCTGGCCCGCGCGTCCGAGCGCGTCGGTCGTCACGCCGACGTTGCCCTTCGGATCATACGTGTAGTAGGTTGCCTGTCCGAGAGCGTCGATCCGCCGCACGAGCCGTCCCCCTGAATCGTACTCCATATACGACGCGTAGCCGCGGGCGTCGACCGCCGCCACCGTCCGCCCCGCGGCGTCGAACACATAATACGTTTCGTTGCCGAGCGCGGCAACGGGTTCTTTCTGCCGCCCGGCAAGATCGTAGACGAAGTACGTCGCGTGGCCGAGCGGGTTGATCGTCGCGGTCATTCGGTAGTCAGAGGAACCCCAAGACGCTCTTCTCCGGAGGCAATGAACACAATCCGCCAGTCACCATTCTCCTTCACATACCAGATTAGAAGAGGCACTTCTGTTCCTCCGGCCAAGACCATAGCACCTCTCCACTCGGCAGCCGTCAGCCCGCCCTGGAATTCTGAGGTTCGCACATGCGAAAGTGTGTCGATATGGTGCTTACTCAGAAAGGACTTCAATTGTTCTACAGTCACGCTTCTGCGAAAATCGCTGCTTGTGTGCGAATCATAGAAGTTCTTGAAGTCTCCTTTCGCGGCCACTGCCAGCAGGCTTTCTGTCATACTACTGAACTTGCTGGCCACGAGCGCGGCCACCAGGCCGCCAGCGGAACAGACCAAGACGAAAATCACTGCGAGAGCAAGCCACACCTTAACTTTCTTTGTCACGCGGGACTCCTTTCTTATCATTCTCCTCCGGACGATGGTTACTCAGCCCAACCGAATGTGAGCGCAAGTTGGAGCGGTCCCACACCAAGCCTACAATGTTTCCCAACTTGGAGCTTGGCACACACGCCAATTGCGGCGGAACCCTGAAGCTCAATATGTATCCCTAAGATGTTCACACCGACTCCCGATGTCCCCTTCAGGAAATTCGCCTCGGCCTGGAAACCAAGGGAATGGTCGATCAAACCCAGCCGCGCCCCTAGTTCGTCCTTGGTGCCTCCCGCGGCAGCAGTAAGTCCAGCCAACTTGCAGCCAATGCGGGTGCGAGTCTTTGCCTCGGCTAGTGTACCCTTGAGGCCTACACTGCAGTTGCCGTGTCCATATTGAACGGGTAATTCATATTTCGCGATGGCGTATTCACTGGTCGTCTTCGCGATGCCCAAATCAGTAACGCTCTTGTCCTTCTGCAAGGCATCCTCAAACACGTTACCCGTGACAGTGGCCGATGCGAATGTTCCATCCTGAATCTTAATCCTTAGGGATGGGTTCATGGCACTGCTCGTCTGCCGTGTGGCGGATATCGTTTCCCAGCGCCCAGTGGCCCCCCCCGCGGCTACAGGTGGTGCAGACGGTGTCGGCGAATTTCCGAAGCAACCAATGTCTAGGTCCCGGCGCGCGTTCGCGTCAGGGTTCCAGACGCTCGGATCGTAGTCCATGCCCGCAACCGAGGGACAATCACACCTGGGCACAGGCGGAATCCACTCACCGCGAGCGACCATCTCCATCTCGCGCATCCCTTGGGAGTGAGCCGGGTCGTCGGGCTCGACGGGCCGGGGTGTCAACCTCAGCAGCGTGGTGATGATGGACAGACCCTGCGGATCCGCATAAGCGATCGGATTCCCGCCGAAACTCCCATACAGGTTCATACCGTTCCTGTACCTGATGGGATCGCGCTGGAGCCAGATGCCAAGCACAGGATCATACACACGTACGGGCGAAATGTAATAGCTTCGCCCGTTGATGGTCTTTCTGAACCAAGCCTGTCCCTGATACCAGAAGATGCCTGGGTTAGTACCGGTTTCGGTGATGACTCTGCCCCAGACGTCGCACAGGCCGGACCAGACAACATCGCCGTCGGCATCGGTGATCTTGTAGGTGGTGCCGCGATGGTCGTTGTGGAGGTAGTAGGGGGAGCCGTCGATCTGCATCTCAATGACGCTGCCGATGCCGTCGATGGTGGCGTGGCCGTGGGTGAGCTTTGTTGTGTGTCCGTCGCTGGTGGTCATCTCCAGGATGTTGATGCCGTCGTGTCGGAAGTAGGTGGTGATGCCGGCCTCGGTCATTGTGGTGCGGCGCAGGAGGGCGTCATATCCGAAGGTAACTTCATTGTCGCCAAGGGGCGTGATCTTACTGATGAGGTCATGCGATGCGTGCTCGAAGTAGGTGACGGCTCCGCCGGGTTCAATGCTTCTCTCCAGGTTGCCGTCGTCATACGTATAGTACGCGGTGCCGGTGCTGTCGGTCTTCGTGAGCAGTTCGTCGGCGGCGTTGTAGGCGTAATACGTGGCCTCGCCGAGGAGGCTCGCGGCGGTTCGGTTGCCGTTCTTGTCGTATTCGTATGTGAAGCCGTAGATGGTGCTGCCGCCGGAATCTTTCCAGGTCTCGGACGCTAGGCGATCTGCGTCGTCGTAGCCGTAGTAGGAGGTTTCGCCGTCGAGTCGTGCGATGTGGGTGATGTTGCCACGCCCATCGCGGCCAAAGTCGAAATACGCAAGCGGCGCATCAGCGTCGTCGAAGTGGCGAATCGACGACACGCGCTCGGCCTTGTCGTAGGCGTAGTACGTATAGCTATCGTTGCCCCAGACGGACTTCGTGCGATTGCTTGAGGCGTCATACTCGCAGGTGGTCATCTGCCCCGATGGCGCTTGCACGCTGCTGATGCGATTGAGTTCATCGTAAGCGTAGTACGCGGCGCCGCCAGAGGGGTACACAATATGCAGGCGGTTGCCCGCGGCGTCTTCTGCGAGGTCACGCGGTTGAGCTCGTCGTATGCGAAGTACACGGTGCCTCCGCTCAACTCATTGGCAGTCAGCAGGTTGCCAACCTCGTCATACTCGAAGTAGGCCGCAAAGCCGTCGTCGTAATGCGTCTTTGCCCGGTGGCCGAGCGCATCGTACTCCATATATGAGATACTTGCCGGGCTGATTTTTGCAGTCAAATTTCCCGCAAGGTCATAGGTATAGTACACCGTCTTGCCGAGCGGGTCGGTGGCGCTGACGACTCGGTCGAAGTCATCGTAGCCGTAGTAGGTGGTAGCGTCAAGGGGGTTCTCGAGGAACGTTCTGTTTCCGACCTCATCGTAGCCGAAGTAGGCGATGCCGCCGTCTGGTGCGGTTGTTGAAGTCATGCGATTAAGCGCATCATAATCGAAGTACGTGTGCCGAGCTTCGGCGCCCACCCCCAGTGTTGAGCAGGTTCGATTGCTGTTAGCGTCATACACGAAGTACGCAGCGACCCCTTCCGCGTCGGCGTTGCCTTCGAGCCGGTTCAGCGCATCGTACGCAAAGTACGAGGCGTACCCGCGCGGCGAGACCAACGCAGTTCTGTTTCCCGCCGCGTCGAACTCAAAGTACGCCTCGTGGCCCAACGCGTTGATCGCACCTCTCCCACGGTTCACTTTGTCATAGTACAAGTAGGATGTGTGACCGAGCTGGTCTGTAACCGACAACGTGTTGCCGTTCTCGTCGTAGGTGTAATAGGTGCTGTTGAGCAGGGCGTCGGTACGCACAGTGAGGCGGTTCACCGCATCGTACCCGAAGTACGTGTTGTTGCCACGAGCGTCTGCGGTTCTGATGGTGTTGCCGACTTCGTCGAACTCAAAGTACGTCTGATCTCCCAGAGCATCGGTCACGCCGGTGCGCCGGTTCAATGCGTCGTACTGATAATGGGTCGAGTCGCCCATGGCGTCCGTTGTGGCAACAACATTTCCCGCTGCATCGTATTCGCTGGCACTTAGAGCGACGCCGCCTCCGCCGTAGGCGCTGACGCCGTAGGGCTGGAGGCCGTAGCCAGCATTGCTGTGATAGGTTCCGGTGACACGATCATTTCTGTCAGGAACCGTCTGGGTTGTTCTGCCCAGCGGATCGGTCACGGCACAAAGGTTGCCCTTCGGATCGTATAGATAGTACGTTGCATTGCCGAGGGCATCTATGCGAGAGGTCAGGCGTCCCGCCGGATCATAGGCCATATACGTTGCACTCCCACGTGCATCAACTGTCACCGTCGTGCGTCCTGCAGCATCGAAGACGTAGTAGGCTTGGTTGCTGAGGGCATCGATGGTTCCCTTCTGCCGTCCCGCCGCGTCGTAGTAATAGTAGGTAGGGAAGTTGCGCGGGTTGACGGTGGCGGTGTGCTGGGCGGCGGGGTTGTATTCCAGGTACGTCGTGTGGCCTTCGGCGTCGGTGACGGCCGTCTGCTGGCGGAACGCGTTGTACTCATAGTACGTCGCGTTCCCGCGTGCGTCGATCTGCACGCTGACCTGGCCCGATCCGGTATAACCGGTCTCGGTCGCGTGGAGCAGAGCGTCCTTCGTCTTCGTCAGCCGGCCCACCTTGTCGTATTCGTAATACGCGGCGAACCCGCGTGCGTTCACCTGCTTCGTCAGCTCGTCGGCAAGGTCATACTCGAAGTACGTCGAGCGGCCCAGGGCATCCGTCAGGCTCGTCCTGCGCCCGAACGAATCGTACTCGTAATACGTGCTTCGCCCCAAGGCGTCGGTCTGAGCCGTGATCAGGCCGTCCGCGTTGTACTCGTAGTACGCCGCGTTGCCCTCGCGGTCCATCTCGCACGTCAGGTTGCCGTAGGAATCGTACTCATAGTAACTCGTGTTCTCGAC
>Ga0265297_10010293_pt1 | contig 11798 bp, 25 predicted proteins | sample Munlanlwell13791_FD_192502 | JGI IMG/M metagenome (GOLD analysis project Ga0265297, IMG submission 192502) | Leachate microbial communities from a municipal landfill in Southern Ontario, Canada - Leachate well 137-91 | ecosystem: Engineered > Solid waste > Landfill > Unclassified | place...
ATCTGCCGGCCAATTTCCAGTTGTCCTTCGGATATAACCTTTTCCATGAAAGCCTCATCCTCTGAACGCGGTATATTCACAACACGGGCAATGTCAACGGGGCAGCCGTTTTCCTCTAACAGAACCTTGAGGGCGGCTACCTGATACATATGCTCGTCATAAATCCCGTTACCTGTTTTCAAATCTATGAGTTCGTTCTTTCCGTTGATCCGGCAGTAAATATCCTGAGTACCGCCGAACCTGTGGGCCTCGCTGATAAGCGGTTCCTCGACAAAAAAGATATGCTCAATCTTGTGGTCTTTTTCCCAATTCCAAAAAGACAGCGCAGAGTTTTCCGCCTGGTCGATTTGGTTTTGCGAATAGTCCGAAGTGTCCGTTTTCTTCCCGGCAAGGTGATCTGTTACGAAGGCGTGACCGAGCGTCCCGATATCGGCCTTGTCGTCAACATACTTTTTCACGTCAATGCCCTTGAGTCCGAGTTTGTTGGCCCACGGCACAAGAGCAGGCTTGTTTAAAATCCCAAGTACCGTTGTGACCCCCGGCACTATTGTTCCATCAGTGAGCTTGTATCTTATGTGTGCTTTCGTCTTTCCCATATCTCCCCTCCCTTTCACTTTCCCTTCTAATCAATTCCATTTTAAGTTCTTCGCTCAGATCCATCAGCCGAGCGACAATCTCATCCAGCTTGTCTAATAAGGTTGGTTCCATTTGCCTTTCCTTTCCTCACCCTGGGCCTCTCCGCAACGTGGAGCTTCGGCAGAGCCCTTTTGATGATCCTCCGCGCCCTTGCCTCGTCCCTGGATAAATAGTGGATGATTAATTTTTCGATTGTCTTTTTCACGCTGCTTCCTCCTTTATTCGTATTAAAAAATATTCATATATAACCGGGTCCTTGCTGATCTTCTTGCTGTCCACTGTCCAGCCGAACTGAGGCAGTTTCTCTTTAAGGTCCGAAATTCTACGTGTGTGGGAAAGCGAATACTTAGACAGCTCCAACCCTGTTGCCGGGCCGTAGGTCAACCGCTCGTAGGTCAAATAATTTCCCGAACCGAAACGAAACGGGTTGCGGGGGTAGTCTAGGGGAAGGGTGAGGGTCATTTCTTTAGCACCTTGGACAATCCGGACCGTCTTGGAGGCCGTGGATGGGGCAATCGTATTTCTGGTCTGGGTCGTAACTCATGCTTTCATAAACATTGTCCCAGAACATTCGATCATCCGTTGTTAAGATGAATCCCTCTCCCGCCATATCCCCGCCCGACATGAGAATGTGGGCGCAGCATGTCCACGCCTTGATTTCGTCAATCTGTTCGGGCGTGACCTTTTCTGTTTTTTCTAGGGCGAGAAGGTTTTCGCATTTTCGGCACTCAGTACCGAGACAACACATTAAATGGTTATCCTCAATCGGGACGGGCTCGGAAAAAGAGCATTGCCTGTGAACCTTGCCGAGCTTTCCTTCCCGCTCTTTCTGAAAGAGAATGACAAGGCGTTTTGATTCGGAGGCAAGGTCTTTCGCCTCATACATGAAGCGAGGCCAACTATCCTTACCCATCTTGTCGTGAGAAAATTTGTTTATGGCAACGTGCCATTCGTGATCAATTCTGCTCATCGTTTTTCTCCTTTTCTCCTCTCAAACGGAAACCCGACCCGCGCCCCGTCCTTCATAAGATACAAAAACTCCCCGTCCTCCTTGACAGAATCCGCGCCCCACAACTCCATCAGGTCGTCTATCGCGTCCTGATGCTCTCCTTCGTGGCCTGCTAAAAGGGCGCGTTGGCGGTTCGGGTCTGTCATGGCCTCACTCATTAGTTAAACCCTTTAATCGTTCTTGCAGGTCGGCAATTTGCTGTTTGATCTGCTCAATTTCTTTCTGCCGCTTTTCCTCTTTCTCTTTGCGCTCCCGTTCCTCGCGCTGTTCTTTTGTTTCCGTTGGAACAGCCGAGAAGAAACGCTGACCTTTCCCTTGAATGGGCCTGACGGTCATAAAATCAAAGCCGTATTTCTCCCCCAACTTCCTCCACGCCCGATTAGCGTTTTCCTGCGGGGAGCTTCCCGTATAACTGCCGATCTTCATAACCGGAGTGGCCCTGCAAGCGTCCAACAATTCCTTTAAATCTTCTTCTGTCATTTCGTAATTCACTCTTGGATAATTCATTTCTCCCCCCTGGCCCTGTCTATGGCCTCGTTAAGTTGCTCAAGCGTCTCTATCGCCCTATCCCTGATAGCAGGAGCAAACATCGTGTCCTGGCTCTCAAGTATCAGGCGGGCGGATTCGCAGGCGGTAAGAAGGTCATCATGGGAATTGCAGGCACGGACGATAAAATTAAGATTTGCCTTTGTTTCCGACAAGGCGTGAGGGCGAGCTATTAAAATATTTTCTTCACATTCTGCACCGAGCGCGGGTTTGAGGTCGGCAATAACACAGCCTCTATAATCGCCCATCTGAGTGCAGTTCTTCCACTCCTTAACCCTGATTGTTAAATCATCTTCTGCGTAAAACGGCCCCGGCGTATGTTTCATTTCCTCTTCCTCCTCCTCCCGAACAGCGCCCACAACAGGATTGCTAGTTTTATGCGCTGGATCATTGATTGCTTTTTCCTTTCTGACAATGGATGCAGGTTTCCGGCTGCTTGTGCCATGCGGTAAGTTCAGCGTGGATCTCATCGTAAATCTCGCGCCGGGATTTAACTTGACCCTCTGCGTTTTTGTTAAAAGGATTTAATGTCTGCATGAAGGTTTTGCTTCTGGTCAGGCGGCGACCGCAGCCACCAGCACACTTGACCGTTTTCGATGTATTCATTTTTACGGGTTCAAAGTACAGTTTCATTTCACCATCACCCCCACTTGCACCCCGACATAAAAATACAGGGCGATCAGGGCCATGAGAAAATAAATCTTCTTGGCTATCCGGCGTTCGCGTTCTTTAAGTTGCTGGATGTAGGTCACTTCCTTAAACCTTGCGGGGGAGGTTGGCCCCCCGCGCTTTCTCTCTCAAGTTTGGGCTACTCTTCGTACTCTCCGCCCCGCCATCTGAACGGGTGGAAACTGGTGGCCGGTTCATGCTCTTTCCGGCCCCGCTACGTCGATTCTTCTGATAGCAATCATTTTTCGCAGCTTTGTCAGGCGGCATGTATCCGTTCTCGATTCCGGCCATGTTCCTGGGGCTATGCGGGAAAACCTGCCTGCGCTCAGCCCGTTCGCCCCACTGGATGGTCAATCAGTCAATTCAGGCTGACGACCAACACAGGAACTCCGCTCTGGTGTTCTCCCCCAGCCTCCACAGCTCGCCTACCCGTCAGAGCCGGAGAGCTTGTCGCGGTGGGCGGCTGGTCTAAATTTTCTTTCCAAACCTGTTCACCTCGTACAAAACTCGGCCAGACCTGAACGCGATTTTGTGGGGATAGGCTGGATTCTTTTAATTATGCCGTCGAAATTAACATCAACGGCGTCCATTTCCGCCTGTGTCCGAACCTCAATTTCCTGCATTCGAGCCTCCGTTTGTTCCCTCGTCGCCCCGCCCGGCATGGTGACCGCGAGCCCGCGTTAATTGAATCGGCTCTTTGCGAGTTAGGTTGCCGTTACTCGGCCATTTTCAGGCTTTAGCGTCCCGATCCGGAGAAAGGGACTTTTGCCAGCCGCGACAACCGACTGTTTGGGAAGTTAAAGAGCTGTTTGCTATATTGCTTCCGCCTGGGCGGATTTAGCCAAATCACGTAAACGCTTATGCTCTGCCATGTGACATTTTGTGCAACACACGATCACTTCAAACGGCTTTTCATATCTGGGATGGTGCTTGATTTTCTTTACGTTTTTACAGGTACACTCGAATAAAATCTGAACCCTTTCAGGATACGCTACGCAAAGACGTTGCGCCCACATTGAGGGAGTAAACATCCTGTCGTTTATAGGGGGGCAATTTTCACAGACCGATACATGGGAATATCCGGTGTCGGTCTTGCCGTTCGGGAGTATTCGCGGGAAGGGCTTTGCCGGAATTGGTGATCCGCATTGTTCGCAGTACCAATCAGAATTGCAGATATGATAAACACTACTGAATCCACATGAACACCTTTCATCCTTCTCGACTTCGCTTCCGCACCATTTACAGAACATTTCCAACTCCGTTACTTTGTTTGCTTGACGGCTCCTATTATATTCATAAATGAATAGAAGTCCAGAAAAATATGCACGAAAGAATAAAAAAAGAATACGGGGGTAATACGGGTATTATGACTTCTTGGAGAGTTTCGGGGCGGACTTTATGATTTTAGCACTTTCTGATTCCGATACGTTTTTCATTCTAAGGATAACGCGAAGGAGGGTCTTTTTGTCTGCATCGGGCATGCCGTGGAGGTGTTGGATAATGAGGTTGTCGAGGTAGGAAGCCCCTTTACTTTCGGGAAGTTCCAGATCTTTCAAGAGTTTATTTTTGGTATTTACTGTAGGATTGTGAAGGGGATCATCTTCAATCCGAGATATCGTCGGTTGAGATACCCCAGATAATTCGGCGAGCTGATCCTGGCTTATCTCCATTTTCTCTCGCCGAGCCTTAACCATTTCGCCAAAACTATCTTCATTCATAAATGAATATTTCCTCTTTACTTTTCATTCATAAAATAATAATGTACCAACATGAACAAACTAAAAAAATACCTTTTGGAAAACGATATGACCACCAGTGACTTCTCTCGGTTGTCTGGAATCCCCCAGCCAACAGTATGGAGAATTGCCGAGGGGAAGTCTAACCCCAACTGCCTTAATCTCAGGCTGATAGAAAAACATACCCATAAAAAAGTCACCTATGCTGACTTTGATTACAGACCGCGCAGAATGAATAAACGGAAAAAAGCTTAAATATATAATACTCTTTATTTTTAAACGCAATACCTGATTTCTGATTCACGTTTTCACCGTTCAGCACAGTAGCTTCTTTCAACGCTTTTTGACCTCTTTCTGGACTCGAATGATGCAGCACACATCTAAAATCTTTGGCCCCTTGCTCGAATCCGAGTGGAGGGGCCTTTTTGCGTAAAAGGAGAACATCTATGACTAATTGCCAGAATTGCCACGAACCCCACAAGGGTACCTGTGACCCGATTAAAAATCCTGTCTGCCATTTGAAAACGATGGTTATCGAGCAGCTCGTCCAGCCGGAGAAGATAGACAATTTCGCGTCCGTTTTGGACAGGCTCGGATACCGATTTGTGCAAGTCGGGAGCAGCGATTTCCTGATGGAGAAAGGGTAAGCCATGCAGTTACGACTCGATTTCAACGGCAAGAAGGATGAACGAATGATTTTAATAACTTACGAGGCGGTCAAGAAGTTTATGGCTGAGATTAAGGGGAGGTAGGGTGAAACCGTATTATCAGGACGATAAAAACGGGATTGTTATTTATAACGGCGATTGCCGTGAAATCCTGCCTCACCTTGAGCCTGTTGACTTGGTGCTGACTGACCCGCCGTATGGCCTAGGGGAGAAATTACACACAGGCGGAACATGGTCAACCCATCCCAAGTATGATGCCATGCTGGTATGGGATAAGAAGATAGATCAATCCTTTGCCCGTTCATTGTGCTTTTTAGCCCCCAAGGTAATTATGTGGGGCGGGAACTATTACGAACTTCCCCCATCACGCTGTTGGCTGTCATGGGTAAAAAATAACAATGTTCCCACAATGGCAGACTTTGAACTTGCATGGACTAATTACGATCGCCCCTCAAAAGCATGTCGGGGCAGAATCCATCCAGACGGCATAAATCAGCACCCTACGCAAAAACCCCTTTATTTAATGAAATTCTGTATTGATTTCGACCGGGAATCACAAACCATCCTTGACCCCTTCATGGGTTCAGGAACCACCTTAGTAGCAGCCAAGCAGTTAGGCCGTAAAGCCATCGGAATAGAAATTTGTGAGGCTTACTGCCAAATCGCAGTTCAAAGACTTCAACAGGAAGTATTATGTTTGGAACCAGCAAAGAAGGAAAACAAAGATACTGGCAACATTACCGAGCAACAAGAAAGCCTTATATAATTAAGGTTTGTACTGTTTGCGGTAATGAATTTCAGCCAAAATCAAATGTGCAAAAACGGTGCGACGATTGCAGAAAACTAAAGTGTGCCTTTTGCGGGGAGTTTTTTATTCCGAAAAATTCAACACTTAATCATAGGTTTTGCGGTCAGGAATGTAAGAAAAAGTCACAGGCTGGCACTGAACCTGAACATTTAAAAGCAAATCGGGGAAGGAAACCGAGAACTTACCATCTCAGGAAAAGAGATAAGCATGGCTCGGCGTTTGATAGGGAATGGCGCACGTCTGTTTTTGAGCGTGACAATTACACCTGCCAAGAATGTGGTTCTAAGCAGAAATTACAGGCTCACCACATAAAGCCATACAAGGCATTTCCAGAATTAAGGCATGAGTTATCGAACGGGAAAACCCTTTGTAAGTCATGCCATGAGAAAACAGACACCTATGGATGGGCTAATTATCACAAAACGATAGCCGTCAAGAGACTTGCACAGGAGGTATTACCCCTATGACCCTCGCCCAAAACCTCCGCCAATGCCCCGACTCCCTGCTGTCCTCAGACAAGTATTTTCGTTGTGAGAAATACGAGGCAACCATATCCAAAGCATCCTGCATCCAGCGTCAGAAATACGCGAAGCTGCCGGGTCCGAAAAAGAAATACAACGGGCACCATAAGATTGTTATCAGGCCGTCTATGTATGCGGGGTGCCTTAATTGCAAGGATGGACAGAAAATATGAAATGCGGGGCTGCAATACTCTTTTTCCGAAGAGAAAAAGGATACCACGGCCCGGTATGTTGAACAGCCCCGCAGTTTAAAATAGGAGAGTGATGAAAGAAAAGACCACGAATATCACCCTGAGTATCCCCGGAAATGTCCGTTCTAAGAAAAATCACAGGACAATAGTTCTGCGGGGGAAAAAGAAAGTTTCCCTTCCACCGGCTGCTTACCAAAGATGGGAAAAAGAAGCGAGAAAACACGCCTTTTGGCAGTTGCGGGGCAGGATAATACCGCTGCATTCAGGTCCGGTAAGCGTCAAGGCCGTGTTCTACTACAAAGGCCCGAAGCTTGACTTGACAGCCTGCATGGAGGCAATCGCTGATTGTTTGCAGGGTATCGTTTGGGAAAATGACGGGCAGATTTTTAGTTGGGACGGAACCCGGATGCAACACGATCTTGAGAACCCAAGAACCATAGTTGAGGTAGGAGTTTATACATGAAAGACAAGATGTTCAAGTCCGCTGAGGCGGTAATCGAGCATATCAAGGTGATCCTGAGTATTTACGATTCATCGGCAGCAAAGTGCGAGCGGATCGACAAGTGCATTAGGGAGTTTGAGGGGAATAAGGAGAAAAATTGACCTACGCTGAAAAATTGAAGGACCCCCGTTGGCAGAAGAAGCGCCTTGAAATATTTGAGCGGGACAGATGGTTATGCCGGGTATGTGGCCACGGAGACAAATCCTTGACTGTGCATCATTCCTGTTATCTCCCGAAGCGGAATCCTTGGGAATACGATAACGCATTTCTCTATACGACCTGTGACGACTGTCATGCAAACGGTGATCTTGAAAACCTTCTGACGTACTCGGCTTTATTATTGGAAAAATCGAAGCTTGAAGAACAAATGACGGATGATTTTGACAAGGAATTATCTTTGAAACTGGATTGCGTCATTCATCTTTTGGGTAGTTACGGGGGAATAGGCTAGCTACCGATAAGGGCGGAAACTCTCGTCCGCCTTTTCCTCTATTACAAATGAGAGCCGAGAAGGACGGCGAGAGGGGCCTAATAGTGGAAAATGGGTATATCAAGATATTTAGGAAAACTATCGAATCTCAGGTTTTCGCTAATGCCGAACTATTCAAACTGTGGATGTGGTGTTTATTAAAAGCTGCCCATAAGGAAAGGTGGGTATCAATGAACACAGGTAGGGGAGAGACAGAAATAAAATTAAATCCAGGCCAGTTTATTTTTGGACGGAAATCTGCAGCCCACGAAATGAAGATGACGGAAAGCGGAATTTGGAAAAGAATGCAAAAATTAAAAAACCTTCAAAATTTGAACATCGAAAGTAACAACAAATATTCGATTATTACAATAATAAATTGGGACACTTACCAAGGTTCGGAAAATAATAGTAACAGCGAAAGTAACAGGGAAGTAACAGCGAAGGAACAGCGAAGTAACACAAACAAGAATGTAAAGAATGTAAAGAATAAAGAATATAGCGAGGACTTCCTGAAATTCTATGATGCCTATCCTAACAAGATCGATAAAAAACGCGCCTTCATATCCTGGGGGAAAAATAAAAACAAGCCCGATATTGAAATCATCCTGGATGCAATCGAAAAACAAAAAAATTGGAGGGCTACGGCAAATGGTGAATGGAGGCCGGAATGGAAGCATCCGGCAACCTGGATAAATAACGACTGTTGGGAAGATGAATTAGAAAACAGTTCCAGACTATCTAATAAAGACGACGAATTCCTAATGGTGAGGCCATGAACGTATCTGACTATCTCGACAGAAAACACTTCCAGTATCGGCGCAGAGGCGAGAACGCCGTCTTTAATTGCCCTTTCTGCGGGGAGAAAGAGAGAAAGTTCGCTATCAGTCTAGCCACGGGCGCATTTAACTGTCTCCATCTCAATTCCTGCGGCGTGAAAGGGAGTTTCTACGAATTTCAGAAAATGCTCGGCGATACGCCGGAGAGGGAAAAGAAGCGCGATAGGTTCATCTCCGGCGAGAGAAAGAAATCCTATTCCAAACCGAAGCCCAAACTCGAAACCCTTTCTAATACGGTAATTGACTATCTGAAAAGCCGGGGATTCTCCCCAAAGACGATCGAATATTTCAAGATCGGCTCACAAAACAGCGAGACGGCCGCCATCCCGTATTACAAAAACGGCGAACTCGTTAATGTCAAATACAGGTCCATCGTTGACAAGAAAAACATGCACACCGAAAAGAACGCCGAGCCCACACTTTTCAACCGGGACAACATCGAACTTAATATTTTAACAATCTGTGAGGGTGAATACGACACAATGGCCCTCTATGAGTACGGCATTGAATCGGTATCTGTCCCGATGGGCGCCGGAAACCATCAGTGGATTGAAACCGAATGGGAATATCTTGAAACCTTCCATGAAATATATCTGTGCTTCGACAATGACGCGGCCGGAAACTCCAATGCCCGTGAAGTGGCGCAAAAACTCGGGGAGTGGAAATGCAAGCTCGTCACCCTGCCTAAAAAGGATGCAAATGAGTGTTTGAAATCCGGAGTGACGATAAAACAAGTTTCAGAAGCATTTGCCAACGCCGAAGAGTTACAGCCTGAAACCCTCACGTCCCCCTCGTTTTACTCGGAGAAAATAAGGCGGCTATTTTACGATGGCACGGTCATGGGAACCAAGACCCCGTGGGAAGGGCTGAATAAGATTCTCAAGGGATGGCGGGATGGAGAGGTAACAATCTGGTCCGGGCGCAATGGTTCAGGCAAATCCACAATTTTAAATCAGGTATTTCTCGACCTGGCCGGGAAAAACATCAAGTCCTGCATTTACTCAGGAGAGATGCCCCCCGAGAGATACCTGCGCTGGGCGATAATCCAGCATGGAAAGAAAGAAAGGCCCATGCCGATGGAGATAGATAACATCCTGAGCTGGATGGAGGGGAAAATCTTTATTCTGAACATTACCCAAGGGATCGAACCGGACAAACTTCTGAGCGACTTCGAGTATGCGGCCCGCCGTTATGGAGTGAAGCATTTCTTTATCGACAGCCTGATGAAAATCCGCATGAAAGGCCATGACGAATACCGGGACCAGCAGGAATTCATGGACAAGATTACCAGCTTTGCCATGCGGCACGGCTCCCATGTGCATCTGGTAGCTCACCCGCGCAAGTCAGACAGCGACGATGATGCACCGGGGAAAGTGGACGTGAAAGGGACCGGACACTTAACCGACATGGCCCACAATGTCATGGTCTTATACCGCTTGAGCAACGATAAAAAAGAGTACGTCAAACGTAAAGGACAGCCTGCGGATATGTGCCTTTACATCAAGAAAAACAGGGAATTCGGAATAGAGGGCAAGGTGAATATGATGTTTAACGAGGAAACCAAATGTTTCAGCGACCAAGCCAAATAAATCAACCTACCCGACTACCGCAAGCGCAGATAAAAAAGGCGGCCCTTTCGAGCCGCCGGGGGGAGAAGATGGGTTACTGTGATTTTTTAGGCCGTCCGCCTTTGCACCCGTTCCTGTCTAAAAACATATGTTACGAACCAGGCGCAGGATTCGCTCGTGCCCTGGTTATTGTAATTATCGTCGGAGTGGGCAATAGTGAGAAATTCGTACCCGCAGGGGAGGACCGGAATTTCATCAACTACTGTCTCGGATTCCAGACCGGCCAGTTTAGGACTGATTTTCCCCCACGGAACATCATTCCATCCATAACCGTTGCGATAACCAGTATCGCCCAGGAGTTTCCATCCGGATTTTATTTCCAATTCGATATTTTCTGGATCAAATTCATCTGTATCGATCCACCGCGCTATTGCTGCATCATTTTCCAGTTTAGTGTTCTCCATTTTTCCACCCTCCTGTGTGTTTTGTTGAGCCTATCATATAGACACTTGTTCGCAATTGGATCAAATATGCCATATATTGCAATTTTACGCATTTACTCCCCCTTTTTCCGTGGCCGATCCCAAAACGGCGATTTGCACCGGGGGCATTGCACAGGCTTTTTTGTGCGCGGGGTCCAGGATGCAGCGCAGCGCAGGCAGGTGCAGGACTCCTCCATAATCTCGGCAGGCAGACCGAGCTTGTGCCGTGCCCTGCCTACGAGCTGGCGCACGCCCTCGCGGGTGAGGCCCATGGTGTCGGCGACCTGCTGCAACGTCTTGCCCTCTGAGCGCAGGTCGTATGCCTGTTGTTGGCGGGGGGTGAGGGGTTTAGACATTGGCAATCTCCCGCTGGATGTGCTGTGCGATAGCCTGCACGACAGCATCATCAACATAATCCTCGTGATCGTCATCAGGCTCAATCAATCCGGCAATCATGCAGGCGTCAACAATCTCGTGGCTCTGGCCGAGATAGCGGGTTCCCCCGTCCGTCCAGGTGTTGCTGTCACTGTCGTACTCCAGCATGGTCCCGGTATATTGGTTATCGTCCATCAGCTCGGGATCGCCGTCAGCATCAACCATGCCGCCCTCGTAATCGGCGACATCGGCGCAATGCCTCATATCGTCCCACGCCTGGCAGAGGCCGTTTATGTATGCCCCATGGGTTGCTCCGGCGTCAAAATATCTGTGAGACCAGACCAGATTACCATCGTTATCGTATATCTCGACAGCCGTCATGCCCGCGCTCCGCTCTCCGATCAACCGTGCTCTCATGTCATCCTCCTGTGTTATTTGGTGGCCCTACATTATATTAGTATTATTATTATGTCAAGTATTATTTTAAATTATTTTTACGGGGAGAAACCCAGTATTCTGAATGAGGGGATAGATGCACGATCCTGTATGTGCTGGATGCAATAATATCAATACCTGCCGCAAACCCTGCCCCCCGGTGCAGTGGATAGATGGGCATGACTCGCGCAGAGAGCCATTGCTGCAGGATATGGCGGCGGGCATAGATGATCACAGCCCCCTAGCCTCACGCGACTACAACGTTGAGATTGCTGATGTTTTGCGGGCTAGGAGAGGGCGTATTGAGGATATCAGGGCAATCACCAATATACGGTTGCGTCTGA
>Ga0265297_10010294_pt1 | contig 11798 bp, 12 predicted proteins | sample Munlanlwell13791_FD_192502 | JGI IMG/M metagenome (GOLD analysis project Ga0265297, IMG submission 192502) | Leachate microbial communities from a municipal landfill in Southern Ontario, Canada - Leachate well 137-91 | ecosystem: Engineered > Solid waste > Landfill > Unclassified | place...
CATTCTGGCAACAAGGTCTGATTTATTCATTTGTGAATCACCTCCTTTATTAACTGTCTCGAGCTTTAACACATCTAAAACCTTTGTCAAGCATTATTTTTAATTTTTTTTATTTTTATTTTCCAGAGGATACAATAGATTAGAGATGATATTAGCTGTAACTCCCTGATAAACAATAACTTAACGCTAAAGACACGGCCGTAAGGATTTTTGAGTAGGTATAGATTATTTTAAAATAATATTTTATTAAAAAAGTTGCAAAATAGATTTTAAATTGTATTTTATATCAAATGCAAGGGATAAATAAAAATAGTTTTTGGGTCTGGGGTGGGATAACTGTAGTTGTGCTGTTTTGGCTTTTTATTGCGATTCAAGCAGGAACTCAATCCGGTAAACATTGGCATTTTATTAAAAGAGCGGTTACTATAGATACCTTAATAACGCAGGATTCCATTATTATTCCTGTTTCAATGGAAGAGGTTTTGCTTAAACATCCGATATTCTCAACCGAAGGCGTTCTCCTGCATTTCAAAGTTGAAAAAACTGAAATAAATTTTGGAACAAATGAACAAAATATCTATATTAATGGATTGCTTATTATGTCCGGGGACAGAGAAATAATAACAAATCTTATAGAACAAATTTTATCGAAGAGTTCAGACAAATCTTGTTTTTTTGTTGCAAAAGGACTTGCTCAGGATGAAGAAAAAAAATGGATAGATTTTTTAATTAATAATGGAGTAAGGCAAATATTGATTCCTAAAGTTTTACCGGAACAAAACGACAAACAGATTAGTTAGAAGTCCGACCTTATGTTTTGGGCGTGTTTGGAGTAGGAGTTGTTCTCGGGGAGGGAGTGCTTTTTACGTACACATACTCAATCTTCAAATTATGTCTGTCAAAAACGGCAAGCTCGAATTCTTTGTTCATTCCCATAGCATCGGTTGGGCAGGAATCCACGCACTGTGCGCAGTGCACACAACGGTCATTGTGAATTGTCATCTTGAATTTCTTTTCGGTTTCTGATACGGGAACGATTTCTATTGCTTCTGCAGGACAATCACGGACACAAGCTTTACACACAATGCATTTCTCAGGATATAAAACAGGCGTTCCTCTGAAGCCTTCGGGGGCTACTAACTTCTGAAAGGGGTAATCAACCGTAGCAGTTTTTCTAAATAAATGTTTTAATAACTCCGGTAAAAAAGCAAGTATTTGTATTTTCATCTTAGAAATCCTTTTAAGATTATAACGATAAATATTTGAAGTACGGCTAATGGCGCCAAATAATGCCAGCTAAAACTTACCATCTGGTCTATACGGATTCTTGAACATGCTGCTCTCATAGCAGACAATAGGAAAATAATAACCATTGTCTTTATGACAAAATTCAATAGTCCCCACCATAATCCCCCGGGAAAACCGCCCATAAATACAGTGGCAATTAGTCCCGCTCCTACGACCATTTCTATATCCGATAATAACCTGAAGAAAGCTAATTTCTTACCCGAATATTCCGTAAAAACTCCTCCAACGATTTCGGTCTCTGCATGAGGTATATCAAACGGTACTCTTTCGAGTTTTGCCTGTAAGGTGATAACGGCAATACAAAAGCCTAGTATATTCGCTAACAACAGGAAAGGATTCGCCTGATAAAAAGCTGCTATTTCAGATAAACGCCAGGAATCAGCCAGAATTGCAGGACTTAAAAGCGCAAGCAATAAAGGCACTTCATATCCAAAAAGCATTGTCAGAACACGAACCGCGCCTATCGTAGCAAAAAAGTTAGTTGAATGCCATCCTGCAAGAAAGAAAATCAAAGTTGGCAAGCTTAACAAGAAAGCAACTACTATCAAGTCTCCCGGGAAAGAATTAAAAGAAACCTTTGTGCAATAATGCCATACCGGTAAATATAAAGCTGCAGTGCACACAATTGCAAGTCCGAATACAGGTAATGCGGAGAATATTGATTTATCAGCTTTTTCGGGAACAATGTCTTCCTTAAATAAAAGTTTGATTATATCTGCTATCGGCTGCAGAATTCCGGATTGCCCTGTATGCATAGGCCCCATACGATTTTGGAATCTTGCGTAAAGTTTTCTGTCAAACCACTCGCAAAAAGTAGAATAGATTAACAAAAATAATAATCCCGGGTATACAAAAAGATATAACAAAGTTTTTAAGATATCCATAATTAACTCTTTCTTCTGATTTTTTGCAGTTGTTTGGCTATACTAATCGGTTCTGGTTTGTTACCGCATTTTTTATATTGTACGGAAGCTAATTTTTTTAAATCGCTAAAACTTACCACACTTGCTTCGCCATTTTTTACATTAACAAGCTCTACCATTCTCTCAGCACAACATATGCAAGGGTCAATCGCCGCAAATATTAAAGGAATATCCGCAATAAAACATCCTTTCAACATCTCAACTGTAGCAGGATAATTGGCTAAAGTCGGAGCTCTGACTTTTAACCTTTCCGGTTTATCGGTGCCGTTGCTTTTGATGTAATGAAGATTTTCTCCTCGGGGTGCTTCGTATCTGCTAACAACTTCGTTTTCCTTAACCCTTCTCGGGGCTTTTACTGCTATATCGCCCGCAGGTAAATTTTTAAGCATAAACTCTATCATTTTATAACATTCAAATAATTCATTAACTCTTACCACAACCCTACCAAAAACATCTCCTGTATCGGCAGTGCACACTTCAAAAGGAATCTCGTTATAAACTGCATAAGGGTCATCTTTGCGGACATCACTCTTTACGTTAGAAGCACGTAAAGTAGGCCCTACCGCACATAAAGAAAGCGCCAGCTCTTTTGATAATTTGCCGACCCCTTTAATCCTTGCAACAAAAGTTGGTTCTGTTGTTCCTATATCAGTATAATATTCCGTTCTTTGTTTTAATAAACCCAACGAATCAAGAATTGTTTGTTTTTGTGCTTCTGAAATATCTCTTCTTACTCCGCCAAAAGTATTTATTGCATAATGAACACGGTTGCCGGAAATGCTTTCAAGAATGTCCATAACTATTTCACGGTCTCTCCATGTGTACATAAAGAAAGTGTCAAACCCGGCTTCGTGACCCGCAACGCCGAGCCATAACAAGTGACTATGGACTCTTTCTATTTCCGCAACCAATGTTCTTATGTATAAACCTCTTCTCGGAGGTTCTATTTCCATAAGTTTTTCTACGCCCTGCGCAAAGCAGGTCGTGTGAGAGTGTGAGCATATTCCACAAATTCTTTCCGTGAGGTATAAGTTTTGTATGTAAGACCTTTCTTCCGCCATTTTTTCCATTCCACGATGATTGTAGCCAAGACGAACATCAACATGTTTTACCACTTCCCCGTCAAAAGTCATACGCAAACTTATCGGTTCTTTAAGAGCAGGATGTTGTGGTCCAATAGGAACGGTAAATTCTTCCATTATTTCCCCCCCGGAATGGTTTCCCCCGGCCTTTCATATTTCCAGTCTTTACGAAGCGGATATGCGCCTTCCGGCCAATCGTCAGGCGTTATAAGAGGCCTCGGGTCCGGTATGTTTTCTACTTTTATTCCGAACATATCCTGAATCTCTCTTTCGTACAGGATTGCGCCCGGGATTACTCCCGTTACGGTACTTACTATCGGGTTTTCCCGTGAAATCGCAACTCTGATATTAATTACGTTAGTGTCATCCGCAAAATGATATAACAATTCAAAAGAGTCGGTTTTATCCAATCCCGTAATAGTTGCAAGATGAGTAAATCCTAATTTTTCTTTTAGCATACTGATTGCTTCGCATAAATTATTTTTATCTACTTTAAAGAATATTCGCCTTGGAGAAGGATTTGTTATTTCCAATACTTTATCTTTTAAGTTTTCTTTTATCGCAGCAATAATCTTTTCTTCGTTCATTTTCACCTCAATTATAATGACCCTAATAATTTTACGACACCGTCTATAAACGCATCCGGTCTAACCGGGCAGCCCGGGATATACGCATTTACCGGGATAACCTGGTCTATTCCGCCGATTACATTATAACATCCCCTATACACACAACCGGACATTGCGCAGGCACCAACGGCAACGACGAATTTTGGGTCAGGAACCTGTTCGTATACACGGATTATCCTGTCTTTGGTTTGTCTTGTTACTGGTCCCGTGCAAATTATTACATCTGCATGACGGGGTGTTCCCTTGAGTTGAACTCCAAATCTTTCAAGGTCAAATCTCGGCATAAGAGCTGCCAACACTTCTATATCACAGGCATTACAAGCGCCCGTATTTAAATGTAACACCCACGGCGATTTTTTTCGTGACCAACGCACTAATTGAGCAAGCATCTTATCTCCTTATAATTAACGCTAATACTGACAAAAATATCATTCCAAGATATAAAAGTCCGAATAATGCGACTCGTCCCGAAGGAACGGTTGCTACGACTAAAGTTGCAACATGCATAATCGTAAAAAATATCGCGATAAAGAAAAATAATTTATAACCAAACTGAACCTTATACCCCTGTATATCTTCTCCGCAAGCATAAGTAGAAAGTTTCCCGCCTATCTTTTTGGTCTTTGGGGCCAATGTCCCGATAATAAAATAAAATATATAAAATATGGCAAGAAATATAACAAAAGCCACCGCCGGAGAAAGAACAATGTTTATATTTTTAATATCCATATTTTATCCTCTTAGATTCGTTAACTTACTTATACTAAGACTTTTAGTATGTCTATAAATATTTATTATTAATGCCAGAGCCGTTGCAAGAAGGCTTACTTCAACCACAATAAAAGTTATTACCAGACTTTGTGTAACCATAACATTATTTCTTTCAAACCCGGCAGTAATCAGGGCAAGTGTAATCCCTTTTGCTATAATCTCAATGCCAATCAATAGCTTTATAAGATTTTTCATAGTTAAAAGACAGAATATTCCTATGAATAATAATGCTGCCACAAACCCCATATTTAACAACCAATGATTACTCATTATTTTTCTCCTTTATTCCTGAATAAAGCAAGAACACAAAAAACTCCTGCAAATATTGCGCAAATTTGTCCCACAAGATCAAATGTTCTGTATTGCCATAAGACTTTGCTAAAATCGTTGCTCTCTGCTAAATTGGGTGAACCGATGGGCATATTCGGTAAATTTCCAATAAATCCCTTCATAACAAAGAAATCTATCATAATAAATATAACAAAGAACAAAAGGAAAAAGATATTGGTTAATTTGCTCTCTTTTACTCCACCCTGTCTTTTTGTAAGAACGATAGTTGTGATAAATAAAACCGTAATCAACCCCGCAACAACCGAAATCTCAAACACTCCGGCATAAGGTGCGCCCATCCGGAAAAACAAAACCGCCAGAAATATACTTGCTACTCCAAGACATATGGCGGATTTTAACAAGTTATGCAAAATAATGGCAAGTGCCGAAAAACAAACTAATCCGCAAAGAAGAAATATGTTCATAGTTTTAATATCCTAAAAAGTTATATAAATAGCTTACTCCCGACGCTAATATATTTGTTGCCGGTATAAGAAACGTTTTTATTACAAACGGGAAAGTCACTCCTATAACAATACACAACAACGCAAGAATCACGGTTGCGAAGGACATCCAGAAAGGAGCTTCCCTTACGTTTCTCCATATTTCTTCCGGCTTACCAAAGAAAGCATTTCGTTGAATAATCAAATAATACCATAATGTTATAACGCTTCCCAGAATTGCAAGCACTGCGAAAACATAATGCTGTGTCTGGACTAAAGCAATTATTATAAGTAATTTGCTCCAGAAACCGTTAAAAGGAGGAACTCCTGCTACCGACAAAGAGCCTATGGCATTTGTCGTTGCAGTTAATGGCATTTGTTTTGCCAACCCGCCCATTTTATCCAACTCTCTTGTTCCGGTTGACCTCTCGATTGAACCTGAATTTAAGAATAATAAAGATTTAAAAATAGCATGATTTAATATATGGAACAGCCCTCCCATTATTCCTAACGGGGAACCTGTACCTATACCGATAAACACGTAGCCAATCTGGCTTATTGAAGAATAGGCGAGCATTCTCTTCATATCATTTTGCCCTATGGCAATGATTGCTCCGACAAATACCGATATGAGCCCGAGATACATTAAGACAGTTGATAAGGCATAATTTAATCCAAATACGTTAAGGAAAATACGTATTATGGCGTAAGCGCCGGAAACTTTAATCAATACTCCCGAAAGCATTGCCGAAATCGGAGCAGGCGCTGAAGGATGGGCATCCGGCAGCCATGCATGAAACGGCACAAGTGCCGCTTTAAGGCCGAATCCCATAAGGAATAAAGCTGTGCAAAAACCTACAAGATATTTTGCATTCACAAGATGTATTCCTATTGCAACTTCGCTAAAAGTTAAACTGCCTGTGCAGGCAAATATTATCGATATCCCAAGAACGACAAACCCGGACGCAACTGCCGAAAGCATAAGATATTTGAAAGATGCTTCCAACTCATTATGCCCGAGTCCATAAGCTACAAGACCATAAGAAGCGATTGCCGCAACTTCTAAAAATACGTAAATGGTAAACAAATCCGTTGATAAAACAAGCCCATTCATTCCCGCAATCATAATTAAAAGTAGAGAATAATAGTTTGCCTTGTGTCCATAATGTTCCATATAATCAATAGAGAATAATGTAACACAGAAACTGACTACGGAAATCGTAACAAGCATCAAAAGACTGAAACCATCCAGAGACAAACTTATGTTCATAGGTTCGCCAAACCAGGAGAATTTAGTAGTGTATACACCGCTGAATATTATTTGTTTGCCGACGATTACAGAATAAGCAAGAAGGAAGAAAGTCGTTAAGTTAGTCAGTAAATCAGGAACAACCTTCTTAGACAACTTACCTATCAAAGGCATTATTCCTGCTACAACAAGCGGTAATATTATAAATACAAAAAGCAAATTTCCCCCTATTTATTATTCTGACTGATTCCCACGTTTGTCATTCTGAACGAAGTGAAGAATCTCTCTGTTATTTTTATTTCTTTCTTTCCCATTTTTATCTCTTTAATTTCTCTTTCAATCCCTGTTTGATTTATTTTAACTCAATAAACTTATTACTGCTACAATTATAATTAACCCGCCAATACACCATGCAAGATAATTTGCATAATAACCGTTATGTGCAAACCTTAAAATAGCCCCGACTACTCTTACCGTCCCGGCTATTATTTTCTCATACATAAAGTCTATGACACGGTCAACACCATAATACAAAATATAACCTAATGCTTTTAAGAATTTTAGCCCCTGCTCATAAATGTCAAATATTTTTGCTTCTGCCATATTATATACATTCTTTAATACCGGGAAACTATGAACCGTTTCCGAAGAAAGAGCCGCAGTTTTATTGTTTTTACTCCAGCCGTACCGATAAACAATTACTCCCAATAAAAGACATACGAAAGAGGTAATAGCCACAGGATTAAAGAAATTAAGACTATGCGCAGTAAACCCCGAATGTTCCAAGAATCCGGCATAGCCATAAAAAATTGGTTCTACAAACATAACGATTGGCAAATAATTATGAATACCAAATACAATACATAATAAAGCAAGCACAATTATAGGCAAAGTGATTAAAAGTTCGCTTTCTTTTACTTTAGATAATTCTTTACTTTCTTTTCCCCAGAATATTGATTGTCCGGCTTTAAGCATAGAAGCCGCCGTTAGCACTGTCCCAATCCACGCCGCAATCATAAAAATCATATACCCCGTTTCTTTCGCTCCGTGCATAACCATCTCTTCCGATACAAACCCGTTAAACGGCCAGAGTCCGCAGCACGCAACCGCGCATATAACAAATCCTATCATTGTAAGTGGCATTTTGTTTTTTAACCCACCCAATTTATCGAAGTCCGTCGTTCCCGTTCTATGCTCAATAGAACCTGCGCTAAGAAATAATCCGCCCTTGAACAACGTTTGATTAAGCATATAGAAAATGCCTCCTGCAATGCCAATTGGCGTTGCAGAACCGATTCCAAGTATCATATATCCCACTTCTCCGATACTCTGGTAAGCAAGCATTCTCTTTAAATTATTCTGGACAAAAGTCATAAACAGGGCGAATATTATTGTCAAAGCCCCGAGTATCATAAGGAACACTGATAATGCGCTGTTCATACCAATAACGAAAAAATCAAGGCTTATTCTTACAAATAAATAAATACCTAACATCTTATCTATAACCGTAATTATAAAAGCCATAACCGTTACCGGCGCATCCGTAGCCGCATCCGGTATCCACGTATGGAATGGCATTACGCCTGCTTTCCCAAGCGCACCTATCAACATAAGAACACAACTGACCGCTGCCAGTCCGCTTGAAGATGTTTCCAATTGAGCTATTGGCATATTCAAACTGCCTGTCAAATACCATAAAATGCCAATTCCTAAAATCATACAAAAATCACAAAGACCAACTAATATGAAACTCTTTAATGCTGTTTTATAAGCTTCTTTGTTGCCTATTGCGATAAGTCCGTAAAGCGTAACAAGTAAGCTTTCCCAGAAGAAAACCAGAAGAACGAAATTATTTGCCAGAACCGCGCCGTTTACAAAAGCCACAGTTAAAAATAAATACGTATAATACTCACGCGCTCTGGAATGTTCCTTCATTTTGACGAACGAATAAATGGTTATTAAGAAAAGGAACACGCTGACTGCCATTATAATTAAGCTGTTAAAATGATATAATCTTAAATCAAAATTGATGTCCATTCCCAACCATGGGATATTAAGTTCTGCGTTTTTAACTCCAAACAAATAAAATCCAAGACACAAAATTATAGATGCCCCTATAAAGGAGAAGGCGTCTCTTAATAACCTTAACTTAGAAGGTGTTAAGAATACAATTACCGCAAATGCAACCGGTAAAAGTATAGATATTAATAATGTATTATTCATAATTTAACATTTATAAATCTTTCTGTTCTCTGCGTCAATCATTTCTGTTTTATCTTTTTTAGGAAGCTCTTGGACGAAGTCCTTAGAGATACCTATCCAGCTCTGCTGGGCTAATCTTTCTGTATTCTGTCATCCGTTTTTTAAACTCTTAACTCTTTACTCTCAATTTTTCTTTTTTTATCCTGTTTATCTGCGTCCAAAAATTTTCTTTTTCTTTCATTTTAATAGTGTTGTGCTGTTAGCCATGGCGTTAACCAACTCGTAATTTCTGAGGTTGCTACGTTAACCAACTTCATCGGGTAACTAACAAATATCCCGGCAAGAAGTGAGCAACCCGCAAGAACTATAACGACAAATAACATAGATTTCGTTTTTTCCGGCACGTCAAATTTTGTTTGCCCAAGGAAAACCATATTAAATACTCTGAAAAGATAAACTGCAGTCAAAACGGCGATAAACAATCCTAACCCTGCAATCCAGAATTGACCCGCCTTAATCGCTCCCATAATGACCATAAATTTCGAAAAGAACCCTCCGAACGGAGGAATCCCGATAACCGAAAGCGCGCATATTAAAAAGCAAATAGCCGTAATTGGCATCGTCTTTATTAACCCGCCGAGTTCTCTTATATCTCTTTTGTGGGTATTATGTTCAACTATTCCCGCGCACAAGAATAATCCACCTTTTGCCAGACCGTGCATCAATAAGAATAATACGGCTCCGGCAATCCCAATCGGATTCATAGTTGATAACCCAAGAAAAATATAACCTATCTGACTTACGGTTGAGTAAGCAAGTATTCTTTTTAAGTCGTTTTCAACAAGTGCTGCGCCTGCGGCAACAAGACTTGAAATAATTACGATAACCGGTATAACCTGGTACCACATATCTGGCATCTGGAACGTCCAGCAGAAAATACGGGCATACGCATAAACTCCGATTTTGACCAGCACGGCTGCGTGCAGAAGAGATGTAACCGTTGACGGTGCGATACCTGCATCCGGCAACCATGTATGTAAGGGCAACGTTGCGGATTTCGAAAACATACCTATAAGAATAAGAAGAACTGCCATCCCGGGAACCATTACCCCACGCATTTCAGTCAAGTCAAAAGAATTTGTCTGGCTATAAATAAGTATAAACCCGAGCAGCATAACTACTGCTCCAAGGAAGGTTATTAAGAAAGCTTTATTCGCCTTAACGACGAATTCTTTTATCCTGTAAAAACCGATTAATCTCCAGCTGCAGATAGCGGTAATTTCCCAGAAAATATACATAAATATAAGATTTGCGGAATAAACCAACCCCATCATTGACCCTATGAAAAGAAGAACCATAAAATAATATTCGGTTTGGTTTTCTTCGTGGCTGATATAACCTGCGGAATACAGGACGATTAGCGCTCCTATGAAAGAAGCTGCAATGGACATAAAAACGGATAAAGCATCAATTATAAGAACAAAATCAAACCCAAGAATCAGTGGTTTTCGTAGTATAAATTCATTGCCTCCGATAACGAAAGGAATTAACGACATAGCCAGCAAAGAGGTAGCAAAAGCAATTATTGTCGCCGCAAGAACCCGCATACGGGGAGATATTTTTGCGAACAAAGGAATGGTAAACGCGCCTATTATAGGGACAAGAATCACCAACGAAGCAAAAGATTCGTTCATTTAGGTAGAGTTGTCTGTTTCGCAGACTTACTCTAGCTTATCCAGCACAGCTGGATATTTACACATACATATCCTTTAAATCTTCCTAAAAAAAGAAAAAAAGGTAAGCCAGTTTATTTATTCTTTTTAAACTGTCAAGCATAAAATAAAAATGTTTACTTCTTTTTCCCGATTAAATTACCCCGTCCTTTAGCGCGTGGGTATACGGCAAATTTCAAACAATTCTCCCGGGTTTTAGCCCAAAATAGTTTTTCTAGGGATGCGCTATGTTCTGATACGAAATCTCTCCGTGGGTGCTTCGCCCGCATGCCCGCCGATTCTTTTAGTGGGTCTGTTTGGTTATCGCATGGCAAAGATGTTGTAAAAATGTAGGCACAATTTCAAATGGAATATCTGGAACATCCCGCCTTGGCGGTGATTGTGCTCTTCGATATGTTGGTAGTGAGAAGGGCTAATTTACAAATGGGTAGGCTGAATCCGTCTCAGGCGGACTTGCTATAATCCGACTGAGACGGGTTTATCGCTTAAGGACTTATAATGCCAACTTGTTAATTTTTCTTGACAATCAGATAGAAATTCGGTATTTTTAGTTTTAATCTATAAATCTATGAAATACTGGACTATCTGCATCGGCGAGAAAGTTATAAGGATTAACCTTGTTCACATTGTCGTTGCAACAAGTATTTTTGTCTGTACGTTTCTGAGTTCTACGTTTACAGTCTTTCAGTTTGTTCATTCCAGCATTCATAAAGCTCACTTTTTTAAACAAAAAAAGAAAAACGAACAACTTACGGATTCAGTACAAAAAATGGTGAATAATATAAATATTTTGAATATACAATTGGATTCCCTTGTTAATATAGATAATAAAAATAGATTAGTATGGGGATTGGATACTCTGGATGAAGACATAGAGAAGTTGGGAGTTGGAGGACCAAAAATTCAATGGTCTTCTATTGGCGTCATAGATAAATTAACGGAATCTTTACAGTCATTAAAAAACAGGACTGACTTTATATCACATAGCTTTGATGAACTATCTCATTCAATTAACAGAACGGAGAAAATACTTAATGCCACTCCCTCTGTCTGGCCCGCGCAAGGAGAAATTACTTCAAACTTTGGATGGCGTAGAATGGGAGGGCAGGGTGAATTTCACTCGGGTAT
>Ga0265297_10010295_pt1 | contig 11798 bp, 4 predicted proteins | sample Munlanlwell13791_FD_192502 | JGI IMG/M metagenome (GOLD analysis project Ga0265297, IMG submission 192502) | Leachate microbial communities from a municipal landfill in Southern Ontario, Canada - Leachate well 137-91 | ecosystem: Engineered > Solid waste > Landfill > Unclassified | place...
CGCACCCTTACGGCAACGGAAGCGCGTGAGATGTTGGAGCGTGACTGGCTGTTCCAGGCTGACGGCAAGCCCACGGCGGAACGGATTCAGGACGAAATCAAGTGGACGCGCGAATTGGCGGCGCGCACAGGCGCGGATGTGGCGAAGAAACTGGCAGAACTTGAGAAGGCGGAGCCTTCGACAGCGACTTACTTTCGCGTCCGCGAGATCAAACGCCGCGTCATGTTCAAGAACCCCGTCCTGGACTTCGACAAGCTGCTCTTCGTGGACATGCCCTTTCCAGCCGGCAGGGAGTGGCAGCACGAGACACGGCATCGGCTCGGTTATATGGCGGTGCCGGGCGCGCGGCTGCTGGTGCTTGCCGGTCTCGCGCCGGACGGCAAGCTCGCGCAACTCATGCCGCAGTTGCCGCTTCACGGCTCGTTCTGGCGGCCGGACGTGTCGTTCGATGGCAAACGCATCGTGTTCTGCTTCAAGCCGCACAACGAGAAGTCATTTCACCTTTACGAGATCAATGCCGACGGCACCGGGTTGCGCCAGATTACCGACGGCGAGTTCGACGACCTCGACCCAATCTACACGCCCGACGGCCACATTGTCTTCTCGACCACGCGCGGCCACTCTTACGTGCGCTGTATGCCGCCGACCAATGCATTCGTGCTCGCGCGCTGCGATCGCGATGGTAGTAACATGTATTTCATTTCCAGCAACAACGAGCCGGATTACCTGCCATCAGTGATGAACGATGGCCGCGTCGTCTACACGCGTTGGGAATACACCGACAAACCGCTCTGGCGCGCGCAGAAACTTTGGACCGTCAATCCCGACGGGACACAGGTACAGATGTTCTGGGGCAACCAGAGCGTCTGGCCCGACGTGGTCAAGGACGCGCGCGCCATCCCGGGCAGCCGGCGCGTGATGATGACTGGCAGCGCGCACCACAATTGGTTCGCCGGCTCCGTTGGCATCATTGATCCCGACAAAGGCTTCAACTTCCCGCACGGCCTTGCGAAGGTCACCGCTGACGTGATGTGGCCCGAATGCGGCAACGGCCCGGTGGATCCCGCAGAATCACCGCGCTACCATCGCAGCGGGAATTTCACGGCTTACTACTCGCCGTATCCGTTGAGCGAGCGCGACTTCATCGTTTCGGCCAAACGTGGCGAGAAATTCGCGCTCTACCTGATGGACACCGACGGCAATCGTGAACTGATCTACGAAGGGACGCACAACATCTTCCACGCCATGCCGCTGAAGGCGCGTCCATTGCCGCCGGTCATTGCCGATCGCGTCGCATGGCCCTCGAAGAACGACCGGCAGCAGCCGGAGCATGGAGTCATCTTCAGCAACAATGTCTACCAAGGCGCGCCAGCCGGATTGCGGGGCAAGGCGAAGTTCCTCCGCGTGATTCACATCGAGCCGAAGACCTACACCTACTGGCACAAGCGGCCCTACCTCTCTACCGGCCCCGTCGTCTCGGCAGTGCAATCGGAGGGTGTCAAGCGGGTGCTCGGCACTGTGCCGATCGAACCGGACGGCTCTGTGGCGTTCAAAGCGCCGGCAGGCATGTCGCTGCATTTCCAGTTGCTCGACGAACGCCAGCGCGCGTTGCAGACGATGCGCAGCTTCGCCAACGTGATGCCCGGTGAGTATCGCGGCTGCCTCGGCTGCCACGAGTCGCACAGCAAGGCGCCCGCCGGCGACGCGCACTCGCTGGCGCTCGCGAAACAGCCGCGCGCCATCACACCGCCGCCGTGGACCGACACCACCGTTAGTTACACGCGTTACGTGCGGCCCGTGCTCGACAAATACTGCGCTCGCTGCCACGAAGGCAATGGCGAGGCGCGCAAGACGCTCGACTTCACCTTCCGGCCGGGCTTCCTCGATTGGGACGAGACGTATTTCACGCTCATCGGCAAACCGACCTGGGGCAAGGCTTACGAACTGCCAAAGGTCAGTCCTCCCGGCTTCGGCATCGCTGACACGATCTTGGTGGAAGGCTACGAGAAAGTTGACCCGGCGGCGTATCGCACGCCGGAACCCATGGCGCGTCTGTCGTATTCCAGTCGGTTGATCGAGAAGGTTTCCGGCGGCAAACATCACGGTGTGCGAGTGGACGACATCAGTTTGCAGCGGCTCATCTGCTGGGTGGACACGATGTGCCCTTACCGCGGCGACGAGGAAGTGCGCGCTGAAGAGGACCCGGTGTTTCAGGGGGTCGAGTGGCTCGCCATCCGCCCGAAGATCAAGACCGCACCGCGCATTGTCCGCCCGGGACCGGTGGAGTAGTGCTTCTTGAAGTTTGCTTCGTCTCGGCGCAACTGCCGTCGTGCGACGGCGGCTACACAAAGCTCGCGTTGGCGCGCGGCAACTGGCAACCTGCCGGAGTGCGTAGAGGAGACACGGATGATGAAACCATCGCACCCACTTCGCCATATCATCGCATTGTTGCTTCCACTTGGCATCCTTGCGGCCTGCGCGGACATGGTTGGCGCTGAACCGCAGACGTGGCCGGACATTTCAAGTGTGCCAGCGGACTTGGAGGTTCCTGCTCTGACCCAGGCGGCGCCGGGACCGGGGTTGCGCGTGAAGCAGACACTGCCGGGGTGGCGGCAAACGGCGGTATACCATGTGTTGTATCTGCCTAAAGACTGGCAGTCGTCGCGTCAGTATCCGGTGATCGTCGAATATGCCGGCAATGGCGGCTATCGGAACAAGTTCGGTGATGTCAGCACCGGCCACCCGGAGGGCAGCAAGCTCGGCTACGGCATGTCGGCGGGCAAGGGATTCATCTGGCTCTGCCTTCCATATCTCAACAACGCGGGCGACGCGCTGGCGCTGACGTGGTGGGGCAACGCGCCAACCTACAACGCCGGGCCAACGCTGAAGTATTGCCATGAAGCGGTGGCGTGGGTTTGCCGCGAGTATGGTGGCGACACGCGGCGCGTGGTGCTGTGCGGGTTTTCGCGCGGCGCGATCGCGTGCAACTTCCTCGGCCTGCACGACGACGCGACGGCAAAGCTCTGGTGCGGGTTCGTCCCCTATAGCCATTACGACGGCGTGCGAACGCAGTGGCCGTACCCCGGCGTCGACCGCGCGTCGGCGCTGGCGCGTTTGAAACGGCTGGGCTCACGTCCGCAGTTCATCTGCCATGAAGGCGATGGTGTTGAGGAAACACGCCGTTATCTTGCCGAGGCGATGCCCGGCGGCAACTTCACGTTCGTCCCGACCGGTTTCCGCAATCACAACGACGGGTGGACGCTCCGTCCCAGCGAAGCGCGCGCAAAGCTTCGCGTGTGGCTCAATAAACTCATTTCGCCATGAAACTGCCAGGAATCGTTCTGTCTTTGGTGTTTTTGACACTCACCCATGTCGGTGCGGCATCGCCGCTTGACGGCACCGGTGATCTCTTCAGCGGCTGGACCCGATTCACCGCGAATTCACCGGCGTCGGTCATTCTCATCAACACGCAAAACGCGGACGAACTGCGTGCGCAGATCAAGCAGGCCGGCGGCGGCAATGTGTTGCGTCGTCCACTGCGTGCCGAGGACAATGCCGACGGGTTGCCGCACGGGCTGCGGAAAGTCCTCCAGCTTCGCAATCGCATCGAAGAGCTGTCCGGCCTGCCATGTGTGCTGGTCAACTACATGCAGATCACGCGGCGTGACTTGGAGAAGCCGAACATCAAGGCGATCGTGATGACCGCGTGGAAGGCGCGCGATGATAAGGCGCACGACCAGGAGTTGGCGGAGTTGATCAAGCTCACGACAAAGCCGCTCATTGCGTTCTGTGGCGGCCATCACATGATTTACATGACCTACGGCGGCAAGGGCGGGGTGATGCGCAAGCTCAAGCCCGGCGAGAACGATGCAAACCCGAAGTATTTTCCCGGCTACTACAAGGAATGGAACTTCATGCCCGTGCGCATCGTGAAACGCGACGCGCTTTTCGACGGCCTGCCGGATGAGATCATCGTGCCGCAGCGTCACTACGCCGAGTGCAAGCAGTTGCCGGCAGAGTTCGAACTGCTTGCCAGTTCCGACGAGTGCAAGGTTCAGGTGATCAAGCACCGCGATCGGCCAGTGTATGGCACGCAGTTCCATCCCGAGATTTACGACGACGGGCATCCGCATGGGAAAATCCTGCTCCAGAACTTCTTCCGCATCGCGGGCATCGGTTCGTCGCGCAGTTCCAGCGAATGGTCCATCGCCGACCGGATCGGTCCCGTCGCCAAAGGCACCGGCTTTGCCATGGACGGCTATTTTGTCTGGTGCGGCTCGGTCATCAAAGTCGGCGACCAGTACCACATGTTCGCGTCGCGCTGGCCGGTGGCGACGAAGTTTCCCGAAGGGTATCGTCAGAACTCCGAAATCGTCCGCGCTGTCGCATCGCGGCCGGAGGGGCCTTACAAGTTTCAGCAGGTCGTGATCGGCAAACGCGCGCCGGGCCAGTGGGACAGTGGCATGGCGCACAATCCCGCCATCTACAAGGTCGGCGATACGTTTGTCCTCTATTACAACGCTTCCGATGTCGGCTCGCGTTACCGGCAGATTGGCATCGCGACCGCGCCTTCCGTTGCTGGCCCGTGGACACGCCGCGACAAGCCGCTTGACCTGGGCCTTGCCGCCGATGCGAACAATCCTGCGGCGTGCTTCGAGCCTGACGGCAGCGTCCGGCTGTTCTGGCGCGCGGTCAACCTGCGCGTGTTCATCTCGGTGGCCCGCTCGTTCGAAGGCCCTTACACGCTCGCCAACGATGGCGTCTGGCCCGCGGCGCGGCTGGAGGATTTCTTCTTCTTCAAACACGCGAACGCGTATCACGTCATCTGCGAAGACAACGCGGGCAGCGTCACTGGCCACGAACGTTGGGGCGCGCATCTCTGCTCGGGCGACGGCGTTGGCGGTTGGCGGCCGACGCCCCAGCCTGCCGCCTATGATCACACCATCCGCTGGACCGACGGCACCGAATTCAAACCGGTCCGCCGCGAGCGCCCGTGGTTCTTGATCGAGGACGGCAAGGCCACACATCTCTTCACGGCGGTCTATGACGGCGTGCGAACATGGAATCAACCCGTGCCGCTCATGCCGCCACTGGCGCTTGCGTCATCTCCAGCAACACCGTGGAAGCCGTTGCGCGACGACGGCACTTACCAGAACGGCGGCTATTGGGCCACGCCGCTGCCGTGGCTGATGAAGACGTTCATGAACGCCGATCCAGCGCGCGCGGCGGCGGCGTTTTGCGACGCGGTCGAGGATTTTCAGGCGCGCAAGGACATCAACGAATGGGTTAACGGCAACGCGCCGAAGAAACGCGGCGTGCGCGATTACTGCGCCAGCGTCGCCATGCCGCTGGCCGGGGCGAAACAGTTGCGCGCAGCGCTGGCGTCGTCGGGCAAGTCGTTGCCACCGGAACTGGCGAAGAAGTTCGACATTGCGGAGAAATGGCTGCGCGATCAGGCGAAGCGCGTCCTGCGTGGCAGTTCGCGCGCCGGCAAGGATGGCGTGCGCATCTTTACGCCCGATGCCACCGGCGGCTACGGCGCCTTTTGGGTGCGCGACTGGAGTTACATGATCGAAGGATGCCCGGAAGCGTTCACGCGCGAAGAGATCCGCGATGGTTACCTGTTCCTCGCGGCGGCTCAGCGTGAAGACGGCTGCATGCCCGACCGTGTGCGCGCGGATGGCAAGGGCGTGTATTCGCCCGGCGGCGAGGCGAAGCCATTCAGCAAGAATGGCTCGGTGGACCAGTCGCCGTTCATGGTGATTCTTTGCCATCAATACTGGAAGCTTCACGGAGACCTCGATCCCTTCCGCCGCACGGCCGACGCGCTGGAGAAGGCGATGCGCTTCACTCCGCGCAACCCGGCCAACGGGCTCGTGATGATCACCGACGCGACACTATTTCGGCCTTACAGTTTTCTCGACACGGTGCCGCTGGTGGGGGACCAACAGTTTGACTCCGTGTTGTTCTGGGACGCGTGCCACAAACTGGCGGAGATGTTTACCGCCGCCGACCAGCGCGACCGTGCCACGCTATGGCAACGCGAGGCCGGGCGCGTGAAGAAATCTCTCGCGACCCTTTGGGATGAGAAGCCCGGTGTTTTCGTCGCTGCGAGCGAGAAATGGCGTCAACCGTCGGTCTGGGGATCGTTGTTCGCGGTTCACGCCGGCCTCGCCACACCGGAGCAGAGTGACCGCATCATGCGTTGGTGCTTCGACAACTACCACCTCATCGTCTGGCGTGGCCAGGTTCGCCACCTGCCCAAGGGCACCTTTTGGGGCCGGCCGGAGCCGGAGTTTGTGGAGAAGAAGCTAGGGGAAGGCCAGAGCGCAGCCAGGATTGTCGAGGAGATTGAACAGCGCGTGGGGGGCTTGCGAACGATGAGGTTTCCAAGACCGGCGGACATAAAAGAGTTCCTTTCGTTGGTCACCGTTGGCACATGGTCTGAAATCCAGCCCGGCGCAGACGGCGGCGAGCAAACCAATGCCGTCACCGGGGAAATCTGGACGGCTGCGATCCAGGCTGCGCTCGACAAGCACCGCGCCGTGTTCCTGCCGGCGCGCGACAAGCCTTATTACCTTGATGGGCCGGTGGTGCTGCGCTCCGGCTGTCGTTTCGTCGCCGACCCGAAAACAGAAATCCGCCTCAAGCCCGGCACCAGCACTTGCATGATCCGCAACGAGTGCATTGTTGGCGGACAGGCCGGGCTGGTGGCTGCCGCCGCGCCGCCCGACTCGGACATTGCCATTGAAGGCGGCATCTGGACCACTCTGGCCACCTCACGCAGGCAGTCGAACGGAAATGCACGCGCTCGCTCTGCAAAACAGAACGATGTGCCCGGCTGCCACGGCGTCATCCTGCTCAACAACGTGCGGCGAGTTCAGGTGCGGAACGTCACCATCCGCCAGTCGCGCGCGTTTGGCATCCACCTCAGCAACTGCGCCGAGTTTGTTGTGGATGGCGTATCGTTTGAGGATCACGGCCGCGATGGTGTTCACGTCAACGGCCCGGCGAGCTACGGCATCATCCGCGAAATACGCGGCGTCACCCACGACGACTTTGTCGCGCTCAACGCTTGGGACTGGCGCAACTGCGCGCCCACGTTCGGGCCCATTCATCACATGCTGGTGGAACAGATTCATGGCGCCGCCAAGCCGACGGTTCATGTGGATTCCGGCGCGTTTCCCGACGGTACCGCTGAGATTCGCCTGCTGCCGGGCACCAAACTGTTTCCCGGCGGGGCAAAGCTGGCCTGCGACATCAGTGACTGCGTATTCCAGGACCTGCACGATATCCGCACCGTAAAGCTCTACGACCAGCCAAACCTCGAACTCGGCCGGGACAAGGATTTTGCCGACCCGATTGGCGACGCGCGGAATCTGTTCTTCAGCCGGATGGTGTTCAACAGGCCGGGCAGGATTCAAGTCGGCGCCAACGTGGACGGCCTCGTCATTGACGATGTCCAATGCAACTTCGACATTGCGCCGTCAGGCAAGCCTCGGTTTGCCTTTGTCGAAGTCGGCCCGATGTCTGAAACCTACAAGCGCAAGCCCGGTGACCCAAAGAGTTGGGTTGAGATCTTCTCGCCGGACAAGGATGTGACGGTGCGTCACCTGCGTCTATCGAACGTCCGGGCACTAGTGGCCGGCAAGCGCGCAGTCCTCGCGAAAGGGGAGGATCAGATGGTGAGGGTTTCCAGCCAGACGTTGAATCCAGACTACCCAAAGACAACGCCGCGCGGCGGCACAGGCAAAGGAACGTGGATAAAATGACCGGTTGCGCGCGGCCACGTCGCGCGTCGCCGACTCGACGACCGCCACCTCATTGTGTGGCGTGGTCAGGTTCGCCATCTGCCCAAGGGCGCCTTCCGGGGCCGGCCGGAGCCGAAGTGAACGGCGCTGTTGCGTTCGCCCTCTGGATTGAATGTTGACACTTGAACAACACATCAGGATACTGAACACATGTTCAATCCTGACTCAGCAAAGGACGTGGGTGTCCGAATTCAGAGCCTGCGCAGGCGGTGCGGCTTTTCCATCCGCGAACTGGCGGCGAAGGCCGGGGTGTCCGCCGCGATGATTTCGTATGTGGAGCGCGGCGTTAACTCGCTCAGCCTCAGTACGCTCCAGAGGGTACTGGCGGCGTTGGGGTCGAGCTTGGCGGAGTTCTTTGCCGAGAAGGAGGCGGACGGCGAGGGGCCTGTGTTTACGCGCGAGCAAATGCGCGTCGTCAGCGATCCGGAACGGACCTACACGATCCTGTTGAGCAAGCGACCGGGTGTGCAGGTGGAGATGTTCGACGAGCACATCCGGCCCTCCAGGCAGAAGCCGGAATTTGAAACACTCAAATGCGATGTTGCCGGCTGCGTGCTGGCCGGCAAGCTCGCGTTGGACGTGAAAGGGGAGGAAAAACGCACATTGCGGACCGGCGACGCGTTTTATGTGACGAAGGGCACGACGCATCGGGGCTATGCGCTCGGTGGCGAGGAGGCGCGGCTGATCACGGTCTATTACCCGGCGTCCTATTGAGCGAGCGCAGCCGCGCGCGGCGCACGAATCCAGAACAACCAACCGAAACACATCGCCATGAGAATATCGAGACTCCCGCTTGTCTTCGCGCTTGTCCTGGCCAGTGCCGGCATGGTTATCGCGGCGGAAGAGGCCCGGCTCGGCCAGCACCAGTGTCTCAGTGACGGCTGGTTGTTGCAGTCGTCCGTGCTCGTGTCGGATGACGGCGAGCGCATCTCTACGGTGGACTACAAGCCGCAGCGATGGTTCAAGACGAGTGTCCCATCCACGGTGCTCAGCGCGTTGGTGAAGAACGGTGTCTACCTCGACCCGCGCTTTGGTTTGGACGTGTTTCGCATCCCCGATTCATCCGACGAGTTCAACCGCAAGCATGATCTGGCGAAGTTCAGTTATCTGCCGGACAAACGGAATCCGTGGCGCGATCCGTATTGGTACCGCACGGAGTTCGCGCTGCCGACGATCGAGCAGGGGCGGCATCTGTGGCTGAACTTCAACTGCATCAATTACCGTGCCGACGTGTGGCTCAACGGTGTTCGGATCGCCGGGAGGGACACAATGGCCGGCATGTTCCAGCGATTCCGGTTTGACATTACCGCGCACGCGCGGCCGGGACGCAACGCGCTGGCCGTGCGGATTCATCCTGTGGATCATCCCGGCGTGCCGGACGCGCAGTTGGATGTGTTCGGGCGCTCGCGCGGCGAGCACAAGGAGATCGAGCGCGACGTCACCATGATTGAAACCGTCGGTTACGACTGCATGATGACCGTGCCCGACCGCAACATGGGCATCTGCCAGGAAGTCTTTCTCGAATGGACTGGGCCGGTGGACATCCGCCACCCGTTCGTCGTTACCGAGTTGCCGTTGCCCGACACAAGCCGCGCCACGCTCAAGGTGTCAGCGGAACTGGTCAACGCCAGCGCGTTGCCGGTGCGCGGCGTCTTGCGCGGGCGTGTCGCGGGCACGGATGTGAGCTTTGAGCAGCCGATGGAACTTGGACCGAACGAAACGAAACTCGTGCACGTGGAGAAGAAGCCCGTGATGCGGCAGCCGCGGCTCTGGTGGCCGGTGAATCATGGCGAGCAGTATCTCTACGACCTTGTGTTGAAGTTGGAAAGTGACGGCGTGGCAGTGACGGAGCGGACGGTCAGATTCGGTGTTCGCCAGATTACCACCGAAATGCACGAGCTCGATGGCTGGCACGGGCGGCGCGTGCTGGTCAACGGCCGGAAGATCTTCTGCCGCGGCGGCTACATCCAGCCGGAACTGTTGCTTGATTGGGACGCGCGGCGGATCGAGAACGAAATCCGTTACTTTGCTGATGAGAATACGAACCTCATCTATTTCGAGGACATCCCGAATCCGCCGGATGTTTTCCTAGAGGCGTGCGACCGGCATGGCGTGATGTTCGGCAACTGTTTCTACGCGTGCAGTTGGATGGACAAACCGGGCCGGCCGGAAGATCTCGGCCTGCTGGAACGTTGCACCATGGACCTGGTGAAGCGTTACCGCAATCACCCCAGCCTCGTGATGTATATGTCCATGGACGAAGGCTTCACCCGCGCAGAGGTCTATTCGATGTGGCGACGGCACGTCAGCGGCCTCGACGGCACGCGGTTCTGGATTCCCTCCGGCTATCTCGCCGACTTTAACAACGGTGAGGCGACCGCAACGGCGCAGAAGTATGCTCACTTCCGCGAGGATCTACCCACTGGCATGAACGATGTGAGACCCAAATCGTATGGCTGGCAGGAACCGACGCAGTATTTTCGCTGGGTGCGCGAGGACCGGAGTTGGATGTTCAAGATCGAAAGCGGTTCCGCATCGTTGCCGCCCATCAGCAGTCTGGCGAAGTTCCTGCCGGACCTCGGCGCGCGCGGCACTAACGGCACGCCGTTCCCGCTCACGGCGGATTGGGCGCATCACGGCGCGAACCACTACTACAAGCCCTATGACCAAGCCATCCGCCGGCTCCACGGCGAACCTGAGAGCGTCGCGGACTATTGCTGGAAAGGGCACCTTGTCACCGCCGACCAACACCGCTCGTTCTATGAGGCGGTCAACCACCGGATGTGGGAGATCACAAGCGGCTTCACCGAGTGGAAGATCAACTCCTGCTTCCCCGACGTGCAGTGGCAGAATTTCGATTACTTCCACAAGCCGGTGATCAGCCACTTCTTCATCAAGCGTGCCTGCGAACCACTGCACGTGCAAATGAACCTGATTGACCACGCCGTCAGCGTCATCAACTGCCGCCCGCAGCCGCAGCCGGGCCTCGCAGTGAGCGCGAGCGTCTTCGACCTCGATGCCAGGCCGCTATGGCAGCGCACCGTCAAGCTCGACGCGCCCGCCAACGCTTTCCGCGAAGCGTTCGCCATCGCCGGCCTGACCAATCTCGCACCGTTCGTTTTCGTAAAACTGCAACTCAAGGATGTCACAGGCCAGTCGGTCTCCGACAATTTCTACTGGCTGCCAGGGCGGGACGTTGCAGACTTCAAGGCGTTACAGAAGCTTCCGCTCGTGAAACTCAGCACCACGATGAATGTTGAAAGCGTGGGCACTGAGACAATCATCCGAGTGAAAGTCACCAACCCGACAAAGGCCATCGCCTTCTTCATCCAACTCGCGTTGACCCGGGGCGCCGGAGGCGGGGAGATTCTCCCGGTTCTCTGGAGCGACAACTACTTCAGCCTCGTTCCCGGCGAGTCGCGCGAGCTGACCGCACGCGTCGCCACACGCGACCTCGCCGGCAAGAAACCGTTCCTCGAAGTCGGTGGTTGGAACATCCAGACCGATTATCGTTGCAGTGCGTTAAAGCCGGCGAAGCCAGCCGTCAAGGCGGGCGAAGTGTTCACCGTCACCGCACGGATCACAGACACCTTCCTTGATGGCAGCCGCGTGGCACTGCTGGTGGACGGCCAGCGCACAGACGCCAAATGGTCATGGGCGCGTGGCCGCAAAGCAGATGAAATCACCTTTGCACTGAGCCTCTCACAGCCAGGCAAACACCGCCTCACCGTGGCGAATCGGACGGCGGAAGTGACGGTTGAGAAATAGAACGGCTACGGCAGTTCCTGAATCTCGATCTCCTTGAAGAACACTTCCATCACGCAGCCGGCGTGCATTTGAAGGGCAAAGTGGCCTTCGGGACGGCTGGGATCGTTCTTGAGTTCGGTGCTCGTGGTGCCGTTGACCTTCACAACAATGTGGTCGCCGTGGGCGGCGATGGTCATCTCGTTCCAATCGTTGGGCTTGAGATATTGTTTCTCGAAATCG
>Ga0265297_10010296_pt1 | contig 11797 bp, 11 predicted proteins | sample Munlanlwell13791_FD_192502 | JGI IMG/M metagenome (GOLD analysis project Ga0265297, IMG submission 192502) | Leachate microbial communities from a municipal landfill in Southern Ontario, Canada - Leachate well 137-91 | ecosystem: Engineered > Solid waste > Landfill > Unclassified | place...
ATTTTTCAATTTTTCCCAAGTAGTGATATGCCCCGCATGCCACGGCAGCGGTAAGAAGCCCGATAAAGCTTGTTCAAAATGCGGCGGAGAAGGCAGGATAAAAGAAAGCAAGTCATTGAGGGTTAAAATTCCCGCGGGCATCAGCGACGGGCAGGTTATCAGTTTGGCCGGTCAGGGTGAGATGGGCCCGTACGGCGCGCCAGCAGGGGATTTATATGTAACGGTGCATGTTCGGCCCGATCCGCGATTTTCGCGAGAGGGCGACGACCTGTTCTACAATTTGCAGATTTCTTTTTCTCAAGCGGCTTTGGGCGACAAAATTGAAGTGCCGACGCTGGCCGGCTGGGTTAAGCTGAAAATTCCTGAAGGCGTGGAAAGCGGCACCAATATTCAATTGGAGGGCAGGGGTATGCCTCGTTTGCAGCGGCGAGGAGCGGGTGATATGATAGTGAAAGTGAAGATAAAAACACCCAAGCACTTGTCTAAAAAAGCTAAGGAGTTGTTAGAGGGTTTAAGAAGAGAAATAGAACAATAATTTTTTACTACCTTTTTGTCGCTTGCCACTTTTTGGCAGCAAAAAGTGGCGCAAAAACTGCGCCCGACGATAAAATTGATAACACCAGTTGTCATCCCGGGCTTGACCCGGGATCCAGATTCAGGGGTTAAGGCCTAGATTCCCGTCTCCAGTTTACCCCGCACTTGATGTGGGGCGGGAATGACAAAGAAGGTGTAAAGTTTTTCGTATGCGCGGAATAAACAGAATAGATAAAAATAAATTCGTAATTGGAGGATTATGAATCTCGCTTTTATAAATCTGCAAAATATAAGCTTTTCTGGCTCTTGGGACTGGCTGAGCGCTTTGGTATTTTTAGCCGTGGCACTGGCCTATGGGCTTTTTATGGGGCGCAACCGGCTGGTGGCGATGATGCTGGGGGCTTATTTTTCCTTTTTGCTCACCCGCGCGATTCCCTGGAAAGAACTTTCTTGGCTCGGCTTAAAAGCGGCGCCGGTCAGCACGACGCAGATATTTATTTTTTTGGCGCTGGTGCTGGGTTTCTATTTCGCTATTCCTCATTCTTCTCTGCGCCACACTATGCGCCTGGGAGGAAAAGGAAGCGGTGCTTGGTGGCAGATATTAATTCTGAGCGTTTTACAGATCGGCTTGATTTTATCCATGATTATCGCTTTTTTGCCGGCAAAAGTGACGGCCGGCCTCAGTCCGTTGGCGCAAATTATTTTTGTCGGCCCATGGCCGTATTTTATGTGGCTTCTGGCGCCGATTCTGGCCATAATGTTTCTGCGCGGCCGCCAGTCGCAGTATAGCTATGAAGAATAAATTTTATTAATTTGAAGGTTGTATTTTTCGCCCCGCGCAGCGGGGCTTTGTTGAAAATTGAGAGTTGATAATTGAAATTTTTTATTATGCCCAAGCTTTCCATTATTGTTCCGGTTTTTAATGAGGAGCAAACAATCCAAGAAGTGCTGGAGCGCTTATTGGCGTTGCCGATGGAAAAAGAAATTATCGTGGTTGACGACGGCTCATTGGATGATACTGCGGAAAAGATAAGAGGTTTTTCTTCAAAAATAAATTTTTTAAAACACGAAAAGAATATGGGCAAAGGTTTGGCTTTAAGGACCGGCATCGCCGCCGCTCAGGGTGATTTTATCGCTTTTTGTGATGCAGACATGGAATACGATGTTCGACAAATATCAGCGCTTTTTGACTATTTATTCAAAGGCGACGCACATGTTGTTTATGGTTCTCGTTTTATTGATTATCGGCCCAAGAAAAATTTTATCCATTATTTGGGAAATCGTTTTTTGACGGGCCTGACCAATTTTCTTTTCGGCTCAAAATTGACCGATATGGAAACGGCTTATAAAATCTTTCGGGCTGATATTTTGAAAAAAATAAACCTAACGAGCCGGCGATTTGAGATAGAGCCGGAAATCACAGCCAAAATCTTGAAACAGGGAATGGAAATAATTGAGCTGCCGATAACATACGATCCAAGAGTGAAAAAAGAAGGCAAAAAAATAAAATACCGCGACGGTTTGACAGCCGCAAGAACACTTATCAAAGAGAGATTACTCTAATTATATCACATTACCTTAACTATCGTGCGCATAATGTGATATAATTAAGTTATGAAAAGAAATGAGACGGGCGAAAAAATATTGCTTGGTTTGTACGGCTTTTTTTCGGCAACCGAGATAATTTTCTCACGCGATAGTTTATTTAACAAAATACAAAAAATGGGAGGCGCGCCAAGTCGGACGGCGTTTATCAGGTCGTTTAATAGCTTGCAGAGGAGCGACTTTTGGCGTTTATTGAGAGATGGTAAATATAGGTTAACAGAGAAGGGGATAGATAAACTTGAGCAGATACAAATTAGCGATTTTCATAAAAGGCGAAAATGGAATGGTTGGTGGAGAATCGTTATTTTTGATATTAAGGAAGATAAGAGAGCGGCCAGAGACGCTTTACGCCGGAAGCTAAAAAATTTCGGTTTTTATTCCTTGCAAAAAAGTGTTTTTGTTTCTCCTTTTGATTATCAAAAAGAAATAGCGGCTTTGGCTGATTTTTTTGATGCTAACGACGATATAGAATATATAATAGCCAAAAATCTCGGAGGGAAAGAAGCGGAGGTTAGGAGTTTTTTTAATTTATAATATTATATTGAAATACCGTCTCAAATACCGGAATAATTTTAAATTTCTTTATATTCCGCTATATTACATTATGTTCACTATAGTGAACATAATGTAATATTTATTAATTGCTTATGTTAATAGATATGGGGCGCTGATTTATACGGGGGTTGTTTTTTATAGAAAAACATCATATAATAATTTTATTATCATGCGCGCCGGTAGCTCAGTCGGTAGAGCACCTGCCTTTTAAGCAGAGGGTCGTGGGTTCGATTCCCTCCCGGCGCACCCTTCAATAAATTCAGGGTAAACGAAAAAAGAGTAACCCGTCAGGGTTATTTTTTTGCACCGGAGCGATGTTTCGCCAGCAGGCGAAACCGCGAGGCGGTGGCCAGGCCGAGGAGCGCCCCTCGATTATGCTCGGGGTAAACTGCGAGCCGAGAGCCGAGGCCGACTTGCCCGCCGTAGCATTTGCGAAGGCGGGTTCCCTCCCGGCGCAATAGTTTATTTATCCACACCCCCGCCTATGGACGGGGTTTTTGTTTGGGCCCATAATAAAAGTAATGGAAATTTTGGTCGATAATAAATGTGTTTAACCCGGGTCCCTTTTTGAAGGGGATGCGGGTTTTGTTTATTCGGCCCTCCCGCGCAAACGCTTCGGAGGGCAAGAAGGGAGGTGAAATAAATGCTATTACAATCTTGGACAGAGGTTACGGTAAACGCGTTCCAGGAGATTTGGGGCGGCTTTATCGTTTTTTTGCCGAGTTTATTGGGCGCCCTGGTTATCTTCTTCGTGGGCTGGGCTATTGCCGTGGGATTGCAAAAATTAATAATCCAATTGTTGCGCGCCTTGAGGATTGATTCGGGCTTGGAGAAACTGGGCCTCGGCCAGTTTTTTGAAAAAGCGGGAATCAAGATGGATTTTGCCGGCTGGATCGGCGCCTTCATCAAATGGTTCCTGGTTTTGGTTTTCTTGTTGGCCGCAACGGATATTTTAAACCTTAACGAGGTTTCTATTTTCTTGCGCAGTATCTTAAGCTACATACCCAGCGTCGTTGTGGCGGTGGTGATATTAGCGGTGGCTTTTTGGTTGGCCAGCGTTTTGCGCAAAATCGTGCAAGCCAGCGTATCCGCATCCAATATTAAGGCGGCGGCGTTCCTTGGCGCCTTGACCTATTGGTCATTGGTGATCTTCGGAATATTCGCGGCTTTAATTCAACTTGGCATCGCTTTCGCCTTGCTGCAGACGCTGATCACGGGCCTTATCGCTATGTTGGCTTTGGCCGGCGGTTTGGCGTTCGGACTCGGCGGCAAAGACGCGGCAGCCAGTTTCTTGAATCGCCTCCGGAAAGAAATTGCTGAATAACGGATTTATGTTCTGATCAGAGCATAAAAACCCTCCCAAGTTTTGGGAGGGTTTTTTGGTTTCAGATATAATTAAATCAGAATCTTGCCGGCAATTTCTTTATGTCCGCGCCCCTCGACTGCGCTCGGGGCAAGCTATTGCAATAGTATGCCTATAATTTCTTTATGTCCGCGGAGAAGATCTTGAGCAGAAAGCGATTTACCCCCTTCAAGCTGGAGTTTTTTAATGACCAGCGCGCCGTTGCCGGTTTGAACAGCCAGGCCGTTATTCGCAGTCAAAAATACTTCACCAGGTCGTTTTCCGGCGCTTGTATCCGATATTTCGGCTTCCAGTATTTTGACGATTAGCAATTGGCCATTAGCGATTTGCGAATAGCTGCCGGGCCAGGGAGTGTAGGCGCGGATCTGCCGTTCGATTTCTTGCGCGGATTTTTGCCAGTCGATTTTGCCGTCTTCTTTTTTAATGATTTTGGTAAAAGTCACCCGGCTGTCGTCTTGCGGCGCCGGTGTGATTTTTCCGGCGAGCCAGTCGGGCAGAATTTTTAGGAGCAGGTCGGCGCCTAATTTTGACAGTTCCGAAGAAAGTTCCGGGGTGGTAATCTTGCGATTGGCGATAAGCGATTGGCGATAAGCCATTATCGCTCCGTGGTCGATTTGCTCGTCCATTTTATATATCGTTACGCCCGTAACCGCGTCGCCGTTCAATATGGCGGCTTGTATGGGCGACGGGCCGCGGTATTTAGGCAAGAGAGAGGGATGGACATTGATGCAGCCGTATTGGGGCGCGTCCAGGATGTCTTTAGGGAAAATCAGGCCATAGGCGGCGGTGATAACAAGTTGGTAGTTTATAGTTTTTAGTTGAGAAGCCAATTCAATTTTATCTTTTGGCTGAAAAACCGGTATGCTATATTTTTGCGCCAAGACCTTAACAGGCGGAGGAGTCAGGGTTTGTTTGCGTCCCACCGGCTTATCCGGCGCGCAAAAAACCGCGACTGGTTTGTATTCGCTGTTGGCGAGTTTTTCCAAAATCGGCACGGCAAACTCCGGTGTGCCCATAAATATGATTTTTGGCAAGATATTTGTCATAATAAATTTTCCGGATCCACATCTATTTCCCAATTTGAGGGGACATATTGGAGCAGTGAATTTCTGCAATGCAGAAATTCACTGCTCATTGAAAATTGAAAATTGAAAATTGAAAATTTCAATATTATATTCCAAACAAATTTTCCCCATTCCCGCGGGATAAAGGCCGGCAGGGTGGCGGATATTTCTATATTATCAGCGTGCTTGTTATTTGTCATCCCGAATTCATTCCGGGATATTTTAGATCCTTCGCTTCGCTCGGGATGACTCGCTACGCGAGTCAATTTTACTTGCAGGATTTTGGCTTCCTGTGCGGCTTTGCCTGCGTCGCGGTGGCGGAAAGTCAATTTTACTATTTGCGAGAATGGCGGATAATTCAATGCTTGGCGGGTTTCATTTTCTTCTTTGGCAAAGCCCGCGTAGTCGTTATCGCGGATATATTTCAAAACGGAATTTTCCGGGTTGTAGGTTTGGATGATAAAGTTTTTGCTACGCAATTGTTGAAGCGCTGTTATCGTTTGCCAGGTGCGCTCGCCGGAACGGAAGTCCGGGATATGTAAAAGCGTATCGGCCGATAAAATTCCCACGACTTCCGGTTTCGCCGTGGCCAGCTCCGCGAGCCGGGAAAAAATTATCTGGGTGGTTATCAAAACATCAGTTTTTTTATCAACAAAATCAGTGATAATATTTTGCTGATCTTTGGGTTTTGGCGCGCTGTCGCCGTCCAAGCGCGAGATTTTGGCGTCCGGAAAGAATTTTTTTGTTTCCGCTTCAACTTTCTGGGAGCCCGAGCCCACGGTCTTGATGCGCCAGCTTTTGCATTTGGGGCAAAGCTTGGGAGGGATATCTTTGGCGCCGCAATGGTGGCAAAACAAAGAAGGCCTATTGTTTATCAGATGATATGCCATCGGGGAATCGCAATTCGGGCAGTTGGCGATATAACCGCAATCGCGGCACAGAACAAAATTAGCCGCGCCGCGGCGGTTTATAAACAAGATGACTTGTTTGTTTTTAGCTAAAGCATCTTTGACGGCTTCATACAAGTCAACGCTGAAAATGGAAAAATTGCCGCCTTTCAGCTCGGCGCGCATATCTATAATAGTTGGTAGTCGGTAGTTTTTAGTTTTTAGTCCGGCGGAAAAAATATTTTTAACGGTTAGCTTGGCGCTAAATAATTCCGCTAACTTTTGTGCGGTTATGTGGGTGTCGTAATGCGGGAACATATCCCATGACTTATGGTTGGGGTTCGCCTCGTCTTCAATGACAACCTCTTTTAGATTGTTAAAGGGCAAAAAAACGGCCGAACGGGTGCCGATTATCGTTTGAGCTTGGCCGGTTTTAATAGCCAGCCAGGCGGCTTTTTTTTGTTTTTGCGTGAGTTCGGAGTGCCAGAGGACGGCGTCTTTATGGTTTTTGGCGATGTTTGCGGCGGTGGAAATAGTCGGAGCGAGAAATAGCGTAGAGCTTTTAGCTTTTGGCTTAGAGCTTTTAGTTAATAAAATTATTTTTGGCAAGATTATTTTGGCAAAAATGCCCGGTGAGCAAAAATAATATTGGCCCAGAAATAAAGATAACTCAATCTGTTTAGCCGTTAAGACGGGCTCTGTCGAAAGTATTTTGCTGATGTTGCGTAGTTCAAAATCAGCGTTTTTTATTTCCATTTTGAAATCGGCAATATCGTGCGCGCCCACAACGATTCCTTCTTCTTTTCTCCTGCCCAATGGTATCTGAACAAGGGCGCCGGTTGGTAAATTTTGACCGGAAAAGTAGCTCAAAACTTGAGGCAAGGCGGCGGGAATTCTGGTGAGCGGCATGATGTCGAAAAGGCGCATGTTTTGTTTGATTTTAGCACCCTATGTGCTACTATAGCAACATGAAAAAGAGAATATTTATCGCTTTAAACCTGTCGGAAAAAGTTCGAAAACGGCTGAAGGAATACCAGGAAAAAACGAAAGATATGTTTGCCCTCCGCAGCTTTAGCGGAGGAGGGCCTGTGCGCTGGACAAAAATTCCGAGCTTGCATATAACCTTGGTCTTTATCGGTTATGTCGACAACGAACAGATGCTGGAGGCCTGTAAGATCGCGCGCGAAGTAGCGGGCAAGGCAGAGCCGTTTCTCATTAATTTTAAACGGATTTCTTTCGGCCCCGTCGGTAATGCTCCGCGTATGATCTGGCTGGAGATGGCGGAGAATCGGGAGCTGGACGATTTAAAGAAGAAATTGGAAGAAGCGCTGGTCAGTAAAGACGCGGGGCTTCGGAAGGTTGAAAATAGGCCGTTTAGCCCGCATATAACTCTGGCACGGATAAAGGCAGGTGAATGGCAGGAAGCGCAAATCAATCCGGCCGAAGTCGAACATGATTTTAAGGTGCAATTTGAGGTCAACAGTATTGAAGTTATGGAAAGCGATTTGAAATTTGACGGCGCCGAATACGCGACACTGGAAAGCTGCCCCTTAGGAGGGGAAACATAATTGTCATTCCGAGCGCAGCGAGGAATCTCCCGCGTATGCGGGCCGACATAAAGTCGGAGATCCCTCGTCGCTGCGCTCCTCGGGATGACTGCTACTATTGTATTTACTTGGCGTAAAAATAGATAATTTGACGCTGGATGAAGCTCTTGAAAAAATAGGGGTATTTTTGTCTGACGGCCGCCAGCATTACATTGTTTTGCCGTATTCTGATTTTCTGGTCCAAGCGCAAAAGGACGAAAAATTAAAAGAGATTTTAAATAAAGCGGATTTAAGCTTATCTGACGGTGTGGGACCGGTAATCGCATCTTATATTTTAAGCGGCGAGAAATTGAAGAGCAGAGTTATGGGCGTGGACTTGGTTTTCGCGCTTTTTGCAAAATTTGGCCCGCAACACGGCATATTTTTATTTGGCGCCAAGGAAGGCGCGGCGCAAGAAGCGGCAAAAAATATTTTGCAAAAAGCGCCGCAGGCAAAAATTGCGGGCACGATAAACGGGTATGTCGGCGACCAAGAGGCAATAAGCGCGATCAATCGCAGCGGGGCGACCATTTTGCTGGTCGCCCTGGGAATGCCAAAGCAGGAAAAGTGGATTTATGATAATCTTAAGAAAATGCCGCAGGTGAAAGTGGCTATCGGCGTTGGCGGGGCGTTTGATTTCATTTCCGGCCGGGTCCGCCGCGCGCCAAAAATGGTACAAAAAATAGGGCTGGAATGGCTCTGGCGGTTGTTTGCCCGGCCAAGCCATTGGCGCAAAACCTGGCGGTCGGTGGTAATATTTTCGTGGTTAGTTATCAAATCAATATTCTCACATTCTTGAGAATACGAGAATGTCTGTGTCGTTTATTCATACGAATAGATAAATATAAAATGGAAAAGCAAAAAATACATTTTATCGGCATCGGAGGAATCGGGGTTTCCGCCTTGGCGCGGTTTTTTTTGGCGCAAGGATATGAGGTGAGCGGGTCGGATGCAATGGAGAGCGGGATAATTGGCGATTTGCGAAGTTTGGGTGCAAGGGTTTCAACTCCGGAATTACCTCACCCCAGCCCTCTCCTTGAAAAGGAGAGGGGGCAGAAAATTGATTTAGTTGTGTATAGTGCGGCGGTGCAAGAGGATAATCCGGAATTGGCTGAAGCGCGGCGACTGGGTATAAAGACGCAAAAATACGCCCAGGCGCTGGGCGAGCTGACGAAGGAAAAATTTACCATCGCGGTTTCGGGTATGCACGGCAAAAGCACTACGACCGCGATGATCGGTTTGATGATGGAAAAAGCGGGGCTGGATCCGACGGTGATTTTGGGCACGAAGGTGGAGTGGGAAAAGACGATAACCTCACCCCCCGCCTATGCTGAAAGCTTCGGCGAGGCGCAGCAACCCTCTCCTTTAAAAGGAGAGGGAGAAATCCCTCTCAACCTCCCTTTTGAAAAGGGAGGAGAAAATTATAGTAATTTCCGGCCTGGAAAATCGAAATATTTGTTAGTAGAAGCGGATGAATACGATAAGTCCTTCCTGAACTATTGGCCGAAGATTTTAGTGCTGCTGAATATTGAGGAAGAGCACCTGGATACTTATAAAGGCGGTTTGCCCGAAATTATGGAAACTTTCGGCAAATATATTTCGCATTTGCCGGAAGACGGGATTCTGGTGGCAAATGGCGAAGACGAAAATATTGCCAAGCTTGTTGGCGCGGATTTTAAATTACGCGTTGAAAAATATGATTCGGAAAATGCGCACGGGCTGGACCTGAAAGTTCCCGGCAAACATAATCTGAGCAATGCTAATGCCGCGCTGGCGGTGGCGAAAGTTTTGGGCATCGATGAAAAAATTGCCGTTGAGGCGCTGAACGGTTTTTCCGGAGCTTGGCGCAGAATGGAATACAAGGGTGAGCTAAACGGCGCGAAAATCTACGATGACTACGGCCATCATCCGACCGAGATAAAAGCGACCCTGGAAGGGGCGCGGAGCTTGGTTGGCGGTTCGGGGCGGCTCTGGTGCGTTTTTCAGCCGCACCAATATCACCGCACGCATGATTTATTCGATCAATTCGTTGTCGCGTTCGGTTCAGCCGACAAAACCATCATTTTGCCGATCTATAGCGTGGCGGGCAGGGAAGACGAGGAAATCAAACAGAAAGTGAGTTCGGAAAAATTGGTCCTTCGCCTACGGGCTCAGGATAAATCCAAAGAAATTCGGTATATCTTGAATTTTGATGAGGCGGCGGAATATTTGCGTAAAAATCTGCAATCCGGCGATGTTTGCGTGATCATGGGCGCAGGAGATGTTTATAAACTTACCGAATTAATAGTTTTAAAACAGAAGGCGAGGGATTGATTTAAAAAACTGGCGAGTGAAATTTTTGCGCTGGTAAAATTTTATGATTTTTAAAATCATATTCCGAGCCGGAGCTTGTCCACAACCGTAAAGCGCGCAGGTATTGCATTTTTACAAGGGTCGGATATACTCAAAGCGTAATATTAAATAACCCTTATGATGTGGTTTTTTGCCATCATCGCGTTGGTTATCATAGGAGGAATGATCTGGTGGGCGATGAAGGAAGAGAACGGTTCTTCAAGCGGCAAGACAATGCCGCCGAGCTCTTCGCCTTCAACCGGCACAGACAATACGCAGCCGCCGCAACAGCAATAGTTTTTTGCTGTTTTTTTGTTTTTAATTTGGGTTAGACAATGTCTCGCCAAGACAAAACAAAGCCCCGCTTTTGCGGGGCTTTGTTTTTGAATAAACCCGATTTTTATGATACGATTAAGGAGAAATGTTACGAAAATTCTTAACCAAAAACATAGTTTGGCTGTTTATTTTCTCGCTTATTTTATCCAATGGCGGCTATTTTGCGCCCTTGACCAAAGCGCAGAATGAAAATCCGACCTATGGCGATTCCAATGTGCCGGTGATCTTGCCCCGTTCAACTTGGGATAATACCCCCGCGCTTAATGCTTTGATGACCTGGATGCCTGATAAAAACGCTTCACCCAGCGATTATCAGCCGGTGGAACGGATAATCGTTCATGATACCGGTTGCGACGCGTCAAATCCGACTTGCAATAATACCCCCAATCCGGTTGCCACCATTCAGGCGATATATCGGTATCATGCCGTAACGCGCGGCTGGGGAGATATCGGCTATAACTATATCATCGACCAGCAAGGCCGGATCTATGAGGGCCGATACGGCGGAAACGGCACGCGCGCCGCGCATGTTTTTGTCGACCGTACCAATGATAATTTCAATTTCGGCACTATTGGAATTTCGCTGCTTGGCAATTACGCCAAGATCCAGCCGCCCGAAGCCGTTTACCAAAGTTTGGCGCGGCTGGTCGCTTGGCTGGCGCAAACCAATAATCTTGATACTCAGGGTGTGCGCTCTTCCAGCATTTGGAATCTGGTTACCAGCGAATTCAGCAGTTTATACAATGGGCCGATAATCGTGGGGCATAAGGATGTGGAAAAAGGCAATCCCGATCCCGGGTCTCTTGATTTTAGCCGTCTTCGCCGGGAGGCCGCGGCTTTTGCCGCCGAATATAAAAATTATATTTACCAAGTTGACGGCTTGCCTAAAATTTATAAAATCTTCAGCGGCACGCGCCAGATTTATGATGACTTGCCGTCGTATGCTAACGCGGGCGGAGTTTACCAAAAATCAATCGCGATTTCACAGAGTCAGCTGGATCTTTTTTCCGAATCAAGATTCTTAAAATATCCGGACGGCTCACTCCTGCAAATTACAGGCGAGCCGACTATTTATCTGATACAAGACGGGAAAAAGAGAAATTTGAATGTTACGGCAAAACAATTTGCACAACTGGGTTTTGACTTTGCCAGAGTGCGCGTTGTTGAAGAATCCGACCTGAACATATACCAAGAGGCGGACGCGGTTAAATACGGGCCCGACAAACAGCTCTTAAGCGACGGCCGGCGGGTTTTTCTCATTCAGGGCGGAAAAAAACGCTGGGTTCCTTCCGGCGCATTGTTTGTCGCGCTGGGCTATGGCTGGTCCAAAGTGAAATTGGCTCCGGCGGATCTGAAAAATTATCTGGACGGCGCGGTCTTGTCGTATCCGGACGGCACGCTTTTGCAAGCGGCCGGCCAGGAAGCCGTTTATTTGGTTGAGGGCGGCAAGCCCAAGCGATTTATCAGCGCGGAAATATTCTTGAATCTGAAATATGGCTGGTCAAAGATTAAAAAAATTCCGGCGGAGGAACTGGC
>Ga0265297_10010297_pt1 | contig 11795 bp, 5 predicted proteins | sample Munlanlwell13791_FD_192502 | JGI IMG/M metagenome (GOLD analysis project Ga0265297, IMG submission 192502) | Leachate microbial communities from a municipal landfill in Southern Ontario, Canada - Leachate well 137-91 | ecosystem: Engineered > Solid waste > Landfill > Unclassified | place...
CTCTCCAAAACCGGGGTTGGCTTCAAAATTGGCGGTGCGCACGCCCTCCCCTACACCTTCTATGGTCTCCTGAACTTTATCGAGCTGTTTTTCGGTTTTAGTAACTGCGCCCAAAAATCCGGAATCTATAAATTGTAAAGAAACCGTTTCCGGAATCTTTCCAAAATTTTCTCTCCAAGATAAAGCATAGATGGCTACCTGATTATTATCCATCACCCGTTTGTCTGCCTCTTTTTGACTCTTAACATTGGCTGTCTTAAAATCCCGAATCTCAATTTCGGTGTCGCGATTATAAACGGCATCATAGCGACCATTGATCTTTATTCTCTTGTTATCTCCACCAACGACAAAGGAAAAGGGCTCTTCAACCTTGTTCGGAAGATCCGCCCTTGCCTCTGCCTCTTTGTAAAACTTTTTGAGGGTTTGGCGGCCCTGCGCAAAGCGCTCTTCTTCATGTTGTCGAGTATAGAACCCCTCTTTGGACCAAGAATTCTCAAATACACCGACCAGATCGTCTGCCGTCACCTTTTTGTCTCTCATTTTTGATTCATAGTAATATTGAACCGCCGCATGGATAGCACTACCGTATATAATGGCATGGTTTTTCATTAACGGAATCCTGAAAACGTGAACGTACTTAAACTTTAACGGGCAGGAGAGATAATCATCTATCTGATGCGGAGTTAATACTAGGGTCTTACCATCCTGGTAGAATCCCGCCAACAGTTTCTGTAGCTGGGGCTCGGGCGAGAAAGATTGAATTTTTTCCAGAGCACTTAATTTATTCTTTTGGTCTATCTCAAGCCCCTGGCCAAGGGTTTCGATAACAAATTGTGATAACTTGTATTTCTTTTTACCACCATGGTCCTCAGAGGCCGAAAGATATAGCCTCTCTTTGGCTCGAGTCATTCCCACATAAAAAAGTCGACGCTCTTCCTCTAGATGAGTGTTTTCTTCAGAAAATTTTTCGTGCCCCAGCGCAATTGGTATTTCAAATTCAACATGTTGACGCCTGGTTGGAAAACATTCATTTGTTAGATTAACCAGAAAAACCGCCTCAAACTCAAGACCCTTGGCTTTATGAACCGTTAAAATATTGACCGCCATTAGGTCGGGGTCAATTTCCGCCGTGGCTGGATTCTCTCCCGCTTCAAGCAGTTGATCTAAATTCAAATAAAAGTTATGAATAGATTTATCATTACTGACTAGATCAAACCCTTTTACCTGCTCGAAAAACTGAGAGATATTTTGAATTTTTGATTCATCTTCTGCATTACTGTTGGCCCCTTGAAGCAACTTATTAAGGTGACCACTTTCTACGAGAAACTGGTAGACAAGCTGCCCGGCCGTAAGCTCCCTGGATCGTTCACGATAACTAGCGATATCATCCAGATATAGCTCCAGGATTGAAAGTGCCTCATTCCCGACCCCAGACTTAACCCCAAGTTTGGTAACTTCGTGGTAGGTGTCCTCCAAACTTCCCGGGTGACGTTTTGCTAATCCATTAAGATAAACCGCCTCTGCCATCGGTAGATTGTAAATTTCGCTCGTTAGTAAGTGAAAATGAGCTAGGTTCTCTAGAGGGTTAGCAATTACCTTTACAAAACTTATCAGGTTTATAATCTCCGGACGAGTATACAGACCGGTATTGCCGGTCACCTTATTAGGTATACCTTTTGCATTAAGGGCTTTTTCGAAGATTTCGATATCTGCATTGCGACGCACCAATACCGCAATTTGTCCGTGTGGTGTTCCACCTTTTATCTCCTTCGCAATCGTCTGCGCGACCTTGTCGGCCTCCGCAGAGATGGTGTGGGAGAAATCAAATCTCACCACTCCTGGGTTTTTTTTATTTTCTCCAGCCGCAAAGAGTTTCTTGTTTATGCCATTAGTTACTTCCAGACGATGCGGATTGTTCTGTAGCATTAATTCGTAAGATTTATCGAGGATATCCGGAGCCGAGCGGTAGTTTTCATTCAAGACAATCTGTTTTGATTTGGGCCAATTTTTAATAAATTCCAGTATGTTCGAAAGGGCGGCCCCTCGGAAGCGGTAAATACTCTGGTCATCATCACCCACTACCATCAAGCTGCTATCTCCTGGGGCGAGTAATTTGAGAAGTTCGTTTTGACAAAAGTTTGTATCTTGAAACTCGTCTACCAATATATATTTAAATTGGGCTCTGTATTTTTTTAATATTCGCGCATTTTCACGAAACAAGCGAAGCACCAAAAGAATCTGGTCCCCAAAATCGATATAGCCTGATTGATGCATTAAATCATTGTACTCTTGATAGCAAATCGCAATTTCTAACTGACGTTCGGCCTCCTCAATATCCTCCTTTGTTTTCGCGCCCTTTAATTGGGAGTGCGCTAGGTTCTGATAAGCCTCCGCCGAAATGTCTTCATCTTTTAATTTAGAGAAATACCTCAGAAGATCAGACGCGTAACGATAGGGGCTGTTTAGGGGCCTAAGGTGCTTTAAAGAAAATTCAAAAATGTGCTCCCTAAAAAACATTAATTGCTCTACCTGAGAGAGAACCCGATAGTCTACCGGTAAATCTAGCTCTATGGCATGATCGCGCAAAACTCGGTCTCCAAAAGCATGAAAAGTGGAAATCCAAGTATCGACGAAACCATAGGGCACCAGTTCGTCTACCCTTTCCTCCATCTCTAGAGCCGCTTTCTCGGTAAAGGTTAGGGCCAGAATTTCCTCTGGCTTTGCCAACTTTTCATCGATCAGATAAGCTATGCGCCTGGTAATTACAGTGGTTTTTCCGGTTCCTGCTCCGGCCACTACCAATACCGGTCCCTTTTGGTTAGTAACTGCCGCTTTTTGATCTTTGGTAAGACCTACCAGTAAGTTCTTCTTTTCCATATACCCTATTCTAACATTAAATAAGCCGTGGGCTTGATAGTTTTGAGTTTCGTGTTCGTCAGTGGCCGGGCCGGTTTCGATTTGGTTTTGAATTCTAAGCTTCAATTTCCTAGAGGTTGAACCTTAGAGGCCTCAAGGTTCAACCTCCTTGATTCTTAGTTCTTATTAAAAATTAAAAATTAAAAAATTGATTAGAAATTAGAAATTAGAAATTAAAAATTCCCTTCAAAATCCTTTGGATTTTAAGGGTTATGTGTTATATTTCTAGTAAGAAAAGGGTAGAAATGGCGCATAAATTAGTCTCTCGAACCGCTAAGGTTCTTTCGGAGACCAGAAAAGCTAAAGATAAACAGGCGGTGGCTATTGCTTATGAGCACATCCCCCGTAACCCGGCCGAACAGCAGCACGGCTCTATTTATGCAGTTATTGAGCTCGAAGACAAAAGTGGACATGCCGAAGAAATTGCCGAGAAAATTATTGATACTCTCTATGAGCACTATTATGAAGATACCGACAAGGAACCGGTAGCGGCTTTTGAGGCTGCTCTTGCCAAAATAAATGATGAGCTTACCGAACGGTCCAGCGAAGGTCAGATAGAGTGGCTCGGGAAATTAAATGCCGTCCTGGCCGTACTTTCCGGTAATAGCCTACACGTAACCCAAGCCGGTAAGGCAGAGGCCTACCTGTATCGAGGTGAGCACGCCATGCACATTACTGATGGCCTAGCCGGTGATACCATAAACCCCCAAAGAACCTTTATTAATATTGCGACTGGTGACCTCACCGAGAAAGATCGTCTGGCAATTGTTACTCCTGGGGTATTTTTTAAGGTTTCCAAGAGCGAACTGAAAAAGTTTGCCACTGAAAATTCTCCTAAAATTGCCGCCGAAGATCTTTCTAAGCTACTTGCCGGAGAAAACGGTACCACCAAACCAAATGCCATTCTTTTGATGGAGATGGTATCGCCAGAATCATTCGTCAGTGACGAAACATCCGAAGAACAAACCGAGGTTTGGGTTCCCGGCAAAGACAACGCCGGAGAAAAGCTTGGCAACGGGGTTGCCGATGGAACTGTCAAAATTTTTGATTACCTTGGGAAGGCCTATGCGGGAGTCTCTGTTTTTGTTACCACTAAGGCATTACCAGGTTTAAAAAAGGGCATCTCTGGCGCCAAGAAAAAAATACAAGGGTTTCGCCAAGAAAAAGGGGCAGAAAGCATTATCCTTCATTCAGAAGAGACTATCGCCCATCCCGAAACAACAGACCTCGAAATAGATAATGAAGATGGCATCCTGGAAACTCCTGTCAGTTCTTTAAATGAAAAAGAAATTAGAATTAAGGAGTCCCACCGAAAGCCAAAGCTACTCTCACTAGAAAGATTTGATTTTTCCTTCTTGGACAGAGCGAAATCCGGTCTTTCGGGGCATAAACTTCGAATAAAATTTCCAGGCAAGAAGTTTTCTTTTGTTTATCTGGGGATAGCCGCTGCCCTTATCCTGGGGCTGGTTCTTTACTTTACCCTCAACGGTCAAGTGGGCCGTGTTGCCGGAAATAATGAAGAACTTCAAAATAAGTACAATCAAGCGCAAACATTATATGACGAGTCCCAGACTGCCATCACAGCCGGGGATTTTACTTCGGCATCCGAAGATCTAGCCGCAGCTGAAAAACTAATCAAAGAAGTTATTAATGAAAAATACCAGGTAACTTCCGCCGAAGAATTGTTAAATAAAATTTCAGCCAGTAAGGATAAGGCAAACCAGATTACTCGTAATACAGCAACGATGATCCAGGAATTTGCTCAGCCCGTAACTGAGCTCTTCTCAAACGGAAAATTAGTCTATGGAGTGAATTTTGAAACGGGAGCAGTGTATTCTTATGACCCCGTGAGTAAGTCTACGGCTACGATTGTCAACAACAACGATCTAGGAGGTAAAATACGGTTTGCAACTCTTGTCGCCTCGCGCAATACTTTGGTAGCCTACACTAGCAATAATGAGCTTTATGAAATTAGCATGGCCAATGGCAAGGCCGAAAAGCAGACCGTAAGCGGTACCCTAGAACCTGCCATTGCGATGGACTTCTTTGGTACCAACATCTACCTGCTTTCCGTAGAAGAAAATCAGGTTTATAAACACTTTAATACCGCCAGTGGTTACGGCAAAAAGACCAATTACTTTACCGAAGGCCCCAATTTAGCTGATGTCGTAGATATCGCCATAGATGGCTCACTTTATACCACAACCGCCACTGCTGTCGTTAATAAGTACACTAGTGGCGTTCGGGATGAATACGCCCTAACCGGGATGCCAATTAGCTACTCTAGCATTAAGGGGATCTACTCTTCTGCTGACGTTGAGGGGGTATATCTTTATACCTCAGATCTAGTAATCAAGATTGATAAAAATGGAAAGTTTGTCTCCCAATTTGCCCAAGACGGTGCCACTAATATCTCTAGCGTTTACGTAAATGAAGACGGAAAGATCTATTTTCTGTCGGACAATAAACTGTACAGCATATAATAATTTTTAATTTGTAATTTGTAATTTAAATTCAAATCCTAATTTGAAATTTTTTAATAAGAAATAAAAACTAAGAACTGAATCAAAACTCAGAACTCGAAACTCAAAATTCGCTAGAACCCTTGGGAGCTTTCTTCAATATCTGAAAGGATGGACTTGGCGGTTGCGCCAGATACAAAGCTAGGCTGGGCGTAGTTTTCTATTTGTAGCGGAGATAGGGCGACCGATACATTCCTGTCTTGATAGAAATAAGCGCTTGCCATCACTCCCTGCTTAGTAGCGGTGGACCATTCCTGGTCAAAGATAAAATTGCCCAATGAATAATTTATATACTTACCATTATAGTATTCCAGCGACTGCACTACGTGGGGATGTGTGCCGATTACCAAGTCTACCCCTGCATCAATCATGATCTTAGCCGCAGCCTGTTGATCCGCATTCGGATAGTGTTTGTACTCCACGCCCCAGTGGGGGCTGTCGATTACGACCCCTTCCATTATCCTTGCTCTCTCTATATCGGCCACCAGGTCATCAAGGCTGTTTTGATTCCGACGGTACCAGGGCTCTAGGCCAAGATACGGCACCCCGGCCCCCTCGCCATCCGCATACAGGGAGCCGACTACTGCACTTTGGCATAGAAAATTAAAATCTAAGCCATTCGCCTTAATTACGGTAGCCGCTCTGGCCTCCGTTTCGGTCAGCCCACCCCCACAAATATTTATACCGGCCCCTTTTAAATTGTTTAGGTTGTCTAGAAAGGCCTGTTTACCAAAATTAGCCGTATGATTATTAGCAACAGAGACAATATCAATACCGGCGAGCTTAAGATATTCTAAGTTCTTTGTTGGGGCCACAAAACTCATTCCCTCAGAAGGGGCAGTATAACGATCCGAGATTGGGACTTCTAGATTTGCAAAGGTAATGTCTGCGTCAGCCGTTATCTCTTTTACCTTTTCCCAAGGGTAATCGTAACCAAGCCGCTTCATCTGGGTGTTAACATGACGGGATAACATAATATCACCTAGGAAATTGATTTTTGTTATTTTTGAAGTATCGAAGCTAATTTTTTGAGCCTCCGGCTCGGGCAGTAAGGCCTCCGTCTTAAGCTCATATTCGGCCACATCGTTTTTTTTCCATAATAACCTACCATTGTAGGTTAGCGTTTTTAGATCAGGAGTAACCTGATCCCAGCGTACAATGGCTACCCGCCCACTATCAATCTCTTCCTCCAAAGCAGCGACACTGTCTAACGTTTCTACCGCTTCCGCCCCTAGTAACCCGATTACCCCCGAAGCATCCTCCCCCAAAACAACGGCTTTCTCTGTTTTAAAATCATCTGCGTTAATATTTGCACGATCAGAAAAATAATTTGTCACCGGCACATAATAGATTACTGCCTTTATTCTATCGTCCTTAACTGCCGACTCGCCTGTGCCGAGCTGGGTTGATATTCCCACTGCCAAAATAATCAGCAATAAAGCTACTATTATTTTAATTTTTTTCATTTGTTTGTATAATTCTTTATCCCGCACCGATTCTGGTTTGTTTCGGCGATTCACCCCGCACCACGTGGGGTTTGTTTCGGCGATTCACCCCGCACCACGTGGGGTGCGGGATTCCGTCGCTTTTTTATATTTAAACACGAGGCGACTTCACATTTTTTTAGGGGCATCGACCCCGATAAGATCTTCCATCACAATCCGCAGTACAGTTTGGGTCGCCTCCGCCAACTTTAAACGGGCCAGGGTAAGTTTGGGGTTACTGTCGTCAATCACCCGGCAAGCATCATAGAAGGAATGGAAGGCGCTGGCAATATCTCGGGCGTAAAAGGTAAGGTGATGAATCGGGTAATTGCGATCGGCTGCAATGGCAATTAGGATCTCCGGTAATTTTGAAATTTCCTTAATCAGCTCTATCTCCTTTGGGTTTATCAAAAGAGATAAATCCGGTTTAGTCTTACCCTGATATTTGGTGGCCTTATCCATGATGCTACAAATTCGAGCATGAGCATACTTTACATAATAGACCGGGTTTTTCTCCGAATGCTCTCTGGCTAAATCCAAATCAAAATCCATATGGGTATTAAAGTCTCTAGATAAAAAGAAAAATCTAGCCACGTCTGATGCTTCTTTTACCTGTGCGGCGGTTAATTTTCTTTCAGTTCCGATTATAAGGCCAAAAAGGTCCTGCATAGTAACGGTGTTGCCTTTTCGCTTAGACATCCTGAACTCTTTGCCATCTTTAACCAGGCGAACTAATTGGGTGATGATGATATCTAGTTTGCCGGTCTGCCCCATCGCCTTTATCGCCGCCTGCATCCGTTCCACGTGACCATGATGGTCGGCGCCCCAAATGTCGATAACCTTATCAAATTTACGGTCGACTAGTTTATTATAATGATAGGCAATATCTCCCAGAAAATAGGCAGGCTCACCATCTGAACGTATTACAACATGATCAGAGTTTTCGCCATAATTAGAGGCTCGAAACCATAAGGCCCCATCCTCTTCATATAGCAAATCCCTCTTCTTGAAATCGGCTACAGTTTTATTGATTAATCCTTTTTTAGTTAGGTCCTGTTCGCTAAAGAAATTATCAAAACCTATCTTCATATCCTTTAGGGTTGGCTTGATGTACTGGCTCAAGATTTCGGCTGCCACCTTCTGCCCTATCTTAAAAGGGTCTTGCTCTAGCTTCTTTAATTCGGCCTTCTTGCCTTTGACCCATTTGTCTAAGTACTCTCCTTGATATAATTCCTCGGCATCAACTTTAAAACCAGCCGCTGATAAGGCTGACTGCCCTAAGGTTTTTATTTGAGTCCCGGCATCATTTACATAAAATTCCCGCTCTACCTTGGCCCCTAGTCGAGAAAGAACGTTGGCAATAACATCGCCACCGAATCCTCCTCTGCCGTTTCCAAGGTGCATCGGTCCAGTCGGATTAGCTGAGACAAATTCAACCTGTATCTTCTTGCTGGCTAAAATTTTAGAGCTTCCGTATTTTTCTTTCTCTCGAAGTACTTTTTGGAGTTGCTGAGCATAATAATCAGGGGCTACCTTAAAGTTAATGAAACCGGAAATAGCATCCGCCGTAAAAAGATCACTCTCTATGGCCGCAACGATATTGTTTGAGACAACATGGGGGTCACACTTCACGTGAGAGGCTATTTTCATGGAAACATTGGTCGTAAAATCACCGAAGCTCGGATCTTTCGTCCGTTCCACGGAAATGTTACCCGGATTTATATCAGGATAGGCCTTCTTGAGAGCAAAAAAAAGCGCTCTTTTAATCTTAGCTTGAATCATTAACTTAAGTATACCATTCAATTACCAATTATACCAATATACCAATATACCAATTACCCCATTTTTGGCTTTATACCAACAATTTATAGCCACCACATCGCTTAGATTATGAAGTTTCAGCTAATAAATGTATACTAATATCGTGAAGCAATATGCTGAGAACAAAAAGGGTCGATTTAATTACGAAATCCTAGAAGAATTTGAGGCCGGAATTATTTTGAGCGGCCCAGAAGTTAAATCGGTGAGAATGGGGCAAATAAGCCTCAAGGAATCATTTGCGACTATTTCCCGCGGTGAAATCTGGCTGACCAACGCCCATATTAGCCCCTACAAGCAAGCTTCTGACCAGGATCAAGAGCCCACTAGACCTAGAAAACTCCTGCTCTCAAAGGCGGAGATAGAAAAACTTATCGGCAAATCTCAGGCTGAGGGGATGACCCTGATACCCCTACGCGTTTATGACAAGCACGGTAAGATCAAGATAGGAATTGGCCTAGCCAAGGGCAAAAAGAAATACGACAAAAGAGAGCAAATAAAAAAACGAGATCTAAACAGAGAGATTTCTCGAGACCTTAAAGACAACACTCGGAGCCGTTAACTATCTAGTAAGGCCTGATACTTTTTTAATAATAGCTGATAGGCATAGCCTATCTCGTGTTTTGAAGCAATCTCAATTGATTTTTGGCCCATTTCTTTTTGTTTTTCTAAGTCGGATGTAATCGAGATTATACCCTCGGACATTTTTTTGTAGTTACGACGAGGCACCACATAACCATTTTTACCATCAAGGACCACCTCTGGTACCGCTAGCATATCAACACCAACAACCGGCAATCCAGCCGCCATCGCTTCCAGAACGACCAAACCCTGAGTCTCCATCGGGCTGGCTGTCACAAATAAATCAAATTTCCACAGTATTTTCATCACTTCTTCATGGGGCATAAAGCCATAGAATTTAACTTTGTCGGCAAGAACCCTCCTCGCTACTAAATTTTCAAGTGACGCGCGGGCGGGGCCATCACCGATAATGTGCAAAGTAAGGGATTTATCCTTTTGGAGCGCCAATTCAAAGGCCCTGATCACAACATCGATATCTTTTTCTAGCCCCAAACGACCAAAATGAATGATTTTACCTGATTTCTTGTAACTTTTTTTAACTACAATACTCTTTGATTGAATCCCGTTTGTTTGCGCCATAACCGGTGGCTTTATTCCGTGTTTGACTAATATTCTGGCCAAAGTATTACTAGGCGTTAGAACTAAATCAGCCCTATTATATAGAGTTCTCGTAAAAGACCAGGCGCTGCGAGCCGATAGATTCACCTTTGGTAATTTCAGGTTCGGAATGAGTCCCAGTAATTCCTTCTCTGTTTTCCTGTTCAATTCTCTGACCCTCTGATAAAAGCCAGAGCCCTTAATATTCTTGGCTATTGGGCTTTCTGCCACTTTTGTCTTTATCTTTTCTATCCCGAAAAGTTTTGCTGGGTTAAAGTAAGCAGAAAAATCGGGTAGATAGGTGTGGTAAGTTTGGACGTTTTTGATGTCTAGCATTTTCGCTGCAACCAGACCGATGACTCCGAGACTCATCGGAGTTTCGATATGTATTAAATCAGGCTTTTCTTTTCTTAAGATTTTTATAATTTTTGCAAGCGGTGGAACCGCAATGCGTGTATTTTTGTTCGAGGCAAAACTAAAAGAACGAAAACGATAAATCTGAATATTTTTCTCTTTCTTGTGCCCAGGCTCCTTATAGCGAGGACAGAATATCACTACCTGGTGACCATCAGCGGCCAGCATATGGGCAAATGTGCTAGTGCTAGTAACAACCCCATTTATCTCCGGTTCATAAGTATCGGTGAAGATTGCGATTTTCATGCTTATAGTATACAGTGACCCGAAATCAGAGACCAGCCCTCTGAACTAGAAATTTTTTCACATTTGTGCTAAAATACCCTCCTGGTATAGCTTTTATCAGTTGAAATCTGCTGATTTCAACTGAAGAGGAGGCGTAGCGGTAGAGATTAGCAGTCGAGTATCTCGATCTGCGGTTCTCGTCAGCTGACGCCGACGAGGGGTTGTACAGGCTTCGACGGAAGTAACTTGAAAATAAAATGAGGCAATTCGCGGTCACATATCCGCGTTAACCAGTATGTGAATCAAAAGTGTAAACACACTTGCCGCAAAAGTGAAAGCTGCTTTCGCAGTCCCAACTTTTGCAACAGCCGTAGCCTAATCGCTTACGGCCATCTCGCCCCTGACATCCGATAGGGAGTTCGAGGTGCCAAATTTTCGGTTTGCTCCGGATGATTTCTCTAAATTCGGCTAAGACTTTGAGGATTGGATTGCTGGTTTTCTCTAGCTTATCGCCAGTAGTCTGAAACATTAAGCTAGGAAATAATTGCTAAACTTGTTTTATTTTCGCTTTCGGACGCGGGTTCGATTCCCGCCAACTCCACCATAAAAATAATCCCATCATGTAGGGATTATTTTTGTTAGCGATTGCAAGTATTGAACTTTCTGGTTATTTTTAGTATACTTCGTACACTGAAAACGAACAAGGGGCTGCTCGAAAGAGCGGCTCTCCCTGTTATCACGCACCCGAGGAGGTGAATACAGTGATCAAGTGCCCGTATTGCGAAGGCAGCAACGATGGGTCATGTCCGACTTGCCACGCGCACGGCTACCTGGTTGCTCCAGTTGAGTACTGGCTGGCCAATTCTATCACACAAGCACTGGTGAACCGGCTACTCTGTACCGGTGAAGACCTTACAACCTCAGCGGTTCTCGATCTCGACTTCTGGCTCGGTTGGGCCTTCGAGCGTGCAGCCCATGACGAATTAAGTGGTTGGGGCTACGCTCACCGTCTGGCCGAGAAGAGAGCAGATCTCGCCAAAGATGCGATTCGACCGCTACTCAAGCTCGCCGGTGTGCCCACTGACGCGAAGAGTCTCCCCAAGGAGTGCAGCCCGGACTTCTGGATCGAGCGAGCGAAAGCTCGTGCCCAAGAACGCGTCGCGTGCCAGGAAAGGAAGATCGAGATCACCACCATCGGATCAGTCACCGAATCGGCTAACCTCTTGATGGCCTCCTG
>Ga0265297_10010298_pt1 | contig 11793 bp, 11 predicted proteins | sample Munlanlwell13791_FD_192502 | JGI IMG/M metagenome (GOLD analysis project Ga0265297, IMG submission 192502) | Leachate microbial communities from a municipal landfill in Southern Ontario, Canada - Leachate well 137-91 | ecosystem: Engineered > Solid waste > Landfill > Unclassified | place...
AGGGATGGAGAATGGAAGGCCAAACCTTGATTCGAGAATGAAAGCCGCATGCTTAGGATCTATGTCGTCAGCTGCCTGATTAAACCAGTTTCCACTACTCACAGAACAACTGTAATATTATGCTGAACAAGACCACCTGCGGACATATTCGCCCTACACCAATAATGGGCCTCTTTGCAGGGGCTATTGTTATTCTTTCGCTGATTATAGTGGGGTGTTTCGCCAGTTCCGGAAACATAATCACCAAACAGGCGTTGCCTGGAAAATACAATGAAGACTTCGTAGCGGTAAGAAAAATTCCGATCCATCTTTTCCCTCCATTCAATTCCTCCGGTTACTTCTATCGTGTGGAGTATTGGAAATCACCACGAGTGCTTGGGACATGCGCTCTTGTGGATGCGCCAAAGGCCGACAATACAGTCACGATCCAACAAGGAAATGATGGCAGGTGCACTGTTTTTTTCGACGATAGAGAAGTTGGCTTCTTCTTTTCTAACGGAGTATGGCATGAAAAAAACAAAGAGTAGAACTCGCATATTATGATTCGACATATTTTCACGGTTTTCATGTTTTCGGCAATAGCGTTACCAACAGTCGCTAGAAGTGGAGAGTATTCGTTTGTCGGTGCAGAACGAAATGGTGATTTGATATTTTTCCGACTTCGGCATTATGATGCTGAAACTGGTGTATTTATTTCCAAAGATCCGCTTGGTGCAGCCTCCAGTTTAAATGCCTATAGCTATGTCTCTGGCAATCCTGTTAATCTAATTGACCCGAACGGAGATAAAGATGTTGATCTTGTGCTAGAGTCGGTTTTCGGCGGGAAAAAGCATGCTGCTCTTAGGTTTACAGATCCCAATGGCCAGCGAACCTTCTTTGAAGGATATCCGAGCCAAAGGTGGGCGGGAAGTGGTTATTATGCTCAAGCAGCCCTTGAAGCAGCGGGCGCACCTGTGAACTGGGGGATTGTCAAGGGCTATTCCGTTACTGAAACGACATCTCCGAGCAGGTTTGCGGAACTGTCGAAAGCGACTGTTGCAAAATCACTAGCGCACGACTCCGAATCCGCCCAATCTTCCATCAATCGATTAAATCTGTTCAATACGATTGTTAATGACGTTATTAAATTACCATATCGTTCTGGCACCGGTGAAATGACCGGCTTTGGGGGGCCTGCAGTTAACAGTAATTCTTATGCTTTCTCAGCAGCTGCATTTCTTGGATATAATGTGCCGCAAGATCCAAGCACTCCAGGATCTGCGTATCGATTTACTACTAACGCAAGTGCTGTTGAACAACTCTTGCAGCTAAATGTTCCTGGCTTTGCAAGAAGAGTTCTATCCGGCGTCCTGATCGACAAAGCCGCTGAGTTGGTCGGCTCGAACCTCGCCGACATCAAGGGAGCAACCTACGACCCGGAAAGCAACCAGATCATCTTCCTTGGCAGCAACAGCACGCCGGGCGTGGAGGGGATCGACATGGATTATTTCTACACTGCGGTGCAGGCAGTGTATGGGAGCGCTGCCCCGCCTTCAGTGTCCCTTGATGCGCCCGCTTCCGCCGCTTCGCTGTGGCAGGATTTGGGTGACGGGGACGGCAACTTTGGGGCGGGCGAATGGGGCGGATTCTCCCTGCACTACAATCCCCTTTGGTCGGAGCAGGACGGCAACGTCGCCGTGCGCGTGAAATGCAAAATTGGAACGACGAACTATGATTTCAACGTCAATCTCGTCCCGGAAACCATCGACTGGCTGGTTTATCCGAACGGGCAATATCCGATGCACCTCGTTTATTCCAGCATCACCGGCACGGCCCCGCCCAATATCAGCGTGTGGACCGGGCCGTTCACGACGCTGCCCTACGGCGAAACCACTCTTGATTACGTCAACACCGGATCAACACTCAACGGCGGGCAGGACTGGTATTATCCGTTTCAACTTTACAACGGCGGCACGGGCACGATCACCAACATCAGCTTTGCCGTGATTCCCGACCGCCAGCACCGGAGGTTTGGCGGACGGCTGGAAGGCACAAAGCTCGGATGGGTGTTGCAGGAAGCCGACCGGATCATGAAATGCCTCGCCATCGGCACGGACAACGTGACCGGAGCCACGTATAGCAGCGCAACTGTGCCGATTTCCGGTTACAAGAACCTTGCCGAGATCAATGCCAGCGGCACCAGCGTGAGCGGGAACACGCGGGTGTGGTTCCTTGCCGATGAAATGAAGCTCAAGCGGCATGTCGATCCTGTCACGGAACGGGCAACCATCGTTTTCGATCAGGCGATAGTCGGGGTGAAAACCGAGTCGGCCTTGAATTTCCAAGCGCAGAGTCCCGGCGTGGCGGCATTTGCCAGTTTCCTGCAAACCAATTTCGATGCGTTTGCGGCGCGGGAGTTTCCTGTCGTTTCCCCCGATGATCCGACCGGCCAGACGGTCGTCAATGTGAAGATTTTCAAGATGCTCAAGGACGCGATGCAGGCGGTATCGCTGGCGCGGTTTTTTCGAGACAACAACATCCCGCTCGACATGTGGTGGATGAATTCCTGGAAGGCGCCTGCTGCTTCCTCGCCGCGCAGCGTGGCCACGATCACCAACGAAAGCCTCGGCATCGTCCTCTATGGTGGAGTGGACAACCGCAAGGTCAACACCTACACCCCCTCGACCAACGCCCAGAGCGTGGGGACGTCCGTTGCCTCCGCCCGCCCGGATGCCCCGGTGAATCCCACCGAGGACATCAAGGAACAGGCATGGACGGCCAGCACGGCGGAAGGAACGATGAAAGCGGTCGCCGCCTCGGTGGAATCCGCCCCGAGCGACGGGATCGTGAATCTCGCGGAGACCGACCTTTCCTTTGCAAGCCCCGGTGCGTTGCCTTTGGAATTCACCCGGTATTACCAGAGCGGCTACGTGGGAAATTCCGACCTCGGCCCCGGCTGGAGAGTCGGACGCTACGCGCTCGAATTCGCGCGTCCGTCGTGGTTCGACGAGGCCAACATGATGAAATACTTCGGCAACCAGCTTGTGCCCCGTGACGACAACAGCGACACACGGCTGCGATCCGGGGCGGTTCGGCTCGTGGATCTCGCGACCGGAGCGACACTGGATTTCGACTCGTCGTTCATGGTGAACTATTATCAGGACGCCTCGGGGAATCCCAAGGTGAGCTTGGCGGGACTGACGGCCGAGGAAGTGCCCGTCTTCACCGCAGGCACCCGGCAGGACGGCACCCTGCTTGTGCAGAACGATGATGGCGTGCGGGGTTATACCGTCTATCTGCCGGACGGCTCCGTGCTCGTTTTTGATCCCGAAGGTCGGTTGGAGATCACGCAGGACCGGCACGGATACGCGCAATGGTATTTTCGCGACGGCCAGCAGCGGGTGACAACCATTGAGGATTCCGCAAATCGCACGCTGACGCTCGCCTTCAACGCGACCACCGGTCGCCTGAGCAGTGTGACCGGGCCACAAAACGAACGCACCGACTACAGTTATGACGCATCGGGACGGCTCGAAACCGTCGTTCACCAGCGCAGCAGCGCGGCTCTCGCCCAATACTCTTACAACGCCAGCAACCAGCTTTTGGATGTGCAAAGAGTGGACGGCACGAAGCTCGTCACGACAACGCCGGACTTGAAAGGACGCTCGGACGAACGCAAGGACAGCCGCGAGAACAATTTTGATTTCTCTTTCTGGCAGAGCGGAGACACCCGCACCACGCAGGTGCAGGACGATGCGTCCGCATTTGGACCGGCGGAGCAAACGGCGGACGGTTCGGGACGCACCACCAGCGTTTCCGATCCGCTGAATAACACGGTGGGCTTCGCCTATACAGGTTCTTCGCTCCTGCCCAACATCGTCCAACTGCCCACGCCGAACCGCCCGGCCATCAGCATCCTGCGCAATGCGAACGGGCAGCCGACCGATATTTCCGATCCCGCCATCCCGGACGCACAGCCGATCCAACTCGCCTATAACGCGGCAAACAGAGTCACACAAGTCACCGACGAAGCCGGGCGCGCCATCGAGGCCGATTACAATGCCACGCAGGACTTGACCAAGGTTCGCCGCTATCTCGGTGGTTCTCCTGTGGAAGTCGGTTACGGCTATCAAAACGGTCATCTTCGCACGGTGACCAACCCGCTCAACAAAACGTGGACAATGAACCGGGACACCTACGGACGTGTTACGAGCGTTGTGGACCCGACAGGGGTCACCGTGGGCTATGAATATGACTCGCTTGGACGGCTTTGGAGAATCACCGATCCGCGCCTGAGCAGCCCCATCACCCACACCTTCGATGACCTCGACCGCATCGCCACTGTCACAACCCCCGCCGGAACCACCACCTACACCTACGATCCTGTCACGAAGTGGCTCAAAACCGTGACCGATGTGGAGAACCGCACGGTGACCCTCACGAACGATGCCGCCAACGGTGACATCATCAAGGCCAGCTATGAAATGCCTGTGCCCGGCGGCGGGACGACGACGCTCGAAACCGACTACAGCTACACGCGGTTCGGCGATGTGGAAACGGTGGCCGCTCCGGGTGCGCAACCCACCTCGTTCCAAACTGACGATCTCGGCCGCCTGACCGGGGTTTCCGAAACCGACGCGGGCATCTTTGACGCGCCTCATGGATTTGTCAGCAACAATGCCGATAACGGCGTCTGGACGAAAAACAAAAATCACACCTTCACATGGGGAGCCTCCGAAAGTTCGACGCCGGTGGATGGATACAGCTTCTCGCAGGATGTCTCCGCCCCGCAAACCGTAAGCACGACATCCCCCACCGCCACATGGAACAATGTCGGAGACGGCCAGCATACCGCCCATGTGAGGGCTAGAAACACAAGCGGGTTTTGGAGTCCGGAAGCTGTCTTCGACCTTTGGGTGGACACTGCCCTGCCCGTAGCCAGCAATTGGTCCGTGTCTCCAAACCCGATCCAGACGGCATTGCCCGTCACTGTCACCGTGACCATCACGGATGCTCTCAGCGGAACCGTCGGACAGACGCCGCGCCTGCGCTGGTGCATCAGCGGCGATGCCAGCCGTCCGTGGAGCGCCTATTCCACAATGACGAATGTCTCAACCGATGTCTGGCGCGCCGAGATCAATGGCGACTGGACAGCCAATGCAGGCAAAACCCTCTACTACCAAGTCGAGGCCAACGACATTGCGGGAAACTTTCTCACAACACCCGAACAATCCCTTGCCATTTCCGGATCGGGAGGCGGTGGAACAGACACGCCGGGGGACATCCCGCTTTCCACGCCACAGATGTTGGTGTGGATGGTGCTTCTCCTCTTTGTCGTCGGGGCCATGAATTTGGGCGGCAGAAGAAGGCCGGCGTTCTAAACGATGTCCCGGCGTTCAAGAAAGAGGGCGACCAACAAAGCCACAAAAGCCCGCAAAAACCTCCCGCAGCGGGAAAAATTTGCATTCCGGTGGCCGATCATCCGTTTCGGACTTGGCTTTGGCGCCCTGATGGCCGTCTTTTACGTCGTTTCGTCCCTGCCGTGGTGGCAGGAGGCTCTTTATCTTTACCTCAAAGCCAATGCCAATGTTTCCCACCTCCTCCTCAATATGGCCGGGCAGCAAACGCGGGTGGACGATTTGGTGATTCGCTCGGGGGACTTCGCCATTGCGGTGAGAAGAGGCTGCGATGCCATCGAGCCCGCATGGTTCTTCATTGCCGCAGTCGCGGCCTTTCCTCTGCCTTGGCGGAAAAAACTGTGGGGTGCGTTCATTGGCGTTGTCTTCCTACTGGCGCTCAATCTTGTCCGCATCGTCAGCCTGTATCTCTTGAGAAAATATCTGCCGCATTTTTTTGCAACGGCCCATCTGGAAATCTGGCCCGCCGCATTTGTTGTCGCGGCAGTCATCCTCTGGGCGATCTGGTTGCGGTGGGCAAAGCGTGATGAAGTTTCTCCTCGATAGCAAAGCCCTTTGGAAATTCGCGTGGCTGTTCGTGCTCACCTACGGTCTCCTGATCGCGCCGTGGCCGAACTGGAACGATTTTTGCTCCGGTTATTACCGCGCCATGTGCAATGCCACCCTCACGCATCTCCCCGGCGACATGATCCTGCGATTTGAGAAAACCACCGTCCGGCTCCGCCCCAATCTCTCCACAAGCATCAGCATTGGAAACGAACGGAAAATCGACCGGCAGGGACGATACCCGGCAACAGTTCTTCAATCAGACACACGGGCATTGGCATGGACTCCGACCGCTCTTCTTGTCGCCCTCATCCTGGCGACCCCTTTGACGTGGAAACGAAAGCTTTGGGCGCTCGCTCTCGGCCTCTTGGTCATTCACGCCTACATCCTGCTCATCACGGCGCTCTGGATCATCAATCGTTCCACGGAAGTTGCCCTTGTCACCCTGACCGGATGGCAGAAGGACTTTGCCGAAGCGCTTGAATACACGTTCGTCGAACAACTCGGGATCAGCTTCGTCATTCCGGTTTTGCTTTGGTTTCTCGTGATGCTCTATCTGGAAAAGGCTGGCATTTTCGAACCTTCGGGCGGACAATTTCAAAAAGGGCGTTGAATCGGTCGGATCACCATTGCACGACGGAACTCGCGTAGGTGAGTCCGCCGCCAAAGACGACCAGCAGAATGTAATCCCCGACCTGGAATCGTCCCATGCGGTTGGCTTCGTCCAGGGCGATGGCCACGGCGGCCGCGGAGGTGTTGCCGTAGCGGTCGAGATTGATGTGGAATTTGCTCATCGGCACGTTGAGGCGGGACGCCATCGCCTCGATGATGCGGATGTTCGCCTGGTGGGGGATGATGCACTTGAGGTCGTCGGTCGCGAGCCCGCTTTGCTCCAGGGCTTTCTGCGCGGCCTTCATCATCGAGGTGACAGCCTGTTTGAACGTTTCGCGCCCGTTCATGTGGAGGGTGTTGAGTTTTTGGTCCGCATTCTCCCTGGTGATCGGCATGGCGCATCCTCCCCCCGGCATATGGAGAATGTCCCCGTAATTTCCGTCGCTGCCCATGAACGTCGTGATCACTCCATGCGAGCCCTCGCGGTTCCGCAAAACCGCGGCCCCCGCCCCGTCGCCGAAGAGCACGCAGGTGTTCCGGTCCTGCCAGTTGACAATCGAGCTGAGCTTGTCGGCACCGATGACAAGCGCGGTGCTGTAAGTGTGGTTGGCGATGAATTGCTGCGCGATTTCCACGGAATAGAGAAACCCGGAGCAGGCCGCGTTCACATCGAAACACGCGGCATTTTTGGCACCGATCAGCTTCTGGACATGGCAGGCGGTCGAAGGGAAAAACGTATCGGGCGTGATCGTGGCGACCAGGATCAGGTCGATCTCTTCCACGGTCACCCCGGCATTTTCCATGGCCCGCTTCGCGGCCCCGGCCGCGAGGTGGCTCGTGAACTCGCCTTCTTTGGCGATGCGGCGTTCCCGGATCCCGGTCCGATCCATGATCCATTGGTCGGAAGTCTCAACGATGGCCTCGAGGTCGGCGTTCGTCAGGATCCGTTCCGGAACATAGCTCCCGGTGCCAATGATCGAAACGGTGCGGTTAGGCTGGGGCGGCTTGGCCTTTGGGGACTTTTTCATGATGTGATTGGATCGCTTCGACAATGCGCCGGTTGACTTGCTGCCCCACCGCCGCCCGGGCCACCCGGATCGCATTGCGGAGAGCCCGCGCCGAGGAGTTGCCGTGGGCTTTGATGCAGATCCCGTTGACACCGAGAAGCGGGGTGCCGCCGTATTCATCCGTGCTCGTCCGGTTTTTGATCGAACGAAACGCGCCCCGGCACAGGAGGGCGCCCAGCAGCCGGACAGGATTCTTTTTCAGTTCCTCACGGAACCAGCCAAAAAAGGATTTGGCGAGGCCCTCGATGGTTTTCAGGACGATATTGCCGACGAACCCGTCGCACACCACGACTTCGACCGGCTTCCGGAAGATGCCATGTCCTTCGACATTGCCGGCAAAGTTGATCGGGGCCGTGGAGAGCAGCGCGTGGCATTCCCTGGCAAACTCGGTTCCCTTGGAAGCTTCCGTGCCGATGTTGAAAAGCCCGACCTTCGGCTCGGGGCAGCCCAGGAGTTCCCGGTAATAAATGCTGCCCATGACGGCGAACCCGACGATATGCCCGGGGTCGGGGTCGATGTTTGCGCCGCCATCGATCAGGAGGAAGACTCCTTCATCCGCGGGAATCAAAACGGCCAGGCCCGCGCGGTCGATCCCCGGCAGGGTCCTGAGCTTGATGGTCGCGGCGGCCACGAGCGCGCCGGTATGTCCGGCGGAAACGATCGCGTCCGCCGTGCCGTTCTTCACGAGATCCACGGCCCGGCTGACCGAGGAATCTTTTTTTTTCCGGACGCTGTCGATGCCGCTGTCGCTCATGTCCACGACCTGGGAGGCATGATGAACCGAGATCCGTTCCGTCAACCCTTCGGTATCGTGGCGCAACAGCTCCTCGCGGACTTTTTTTTCGTCGCCGACAAAGACGACGGATACGTCGGGAAAATCGCGGAGCGCGGCTATGGCGCCTTCCACGGGATTCCCCGGAGCAAAATCCCCGCCCATCGCATCAAGGGCAATTTTCATGCGGGAGAAACCCGGCCCGCCGGATTATTCGGCGCCAAGCGTCAGGACCTGCCGTTTATTGTAGTATCCGCAGGATGGGCAGGCGATGTGCGGGAGCACGCTGGCTCCACATTGCGGGCATTTCCCAAGTTTTGGCGCGCGCCAGCGGTTCGCGGCTTTGCGCGTGCGCAGCCGCATCTTTGAAGTTTTGCGTTTGGGGACTCCCATATAAATGTTTTGTGATTAGTTTTTCAGCTTGTCTAGTGCATCCCATGCCGACGCACCCTTTTCCGGTGGATGCAGGCTGGTGCGCGGGGCACCGGCTGGGCACTCTGCTCCCGAATCGCATCTTGGATGCGGGGGCAAGAGGAGATGAATATCCTCCCGCACGAACGGGGTCAAGTCTATCTGTTCGTTGCCGGTCAGTTCGGTTTGAAGGGAAAACGGGTCTGCCGCGATGGCTTTTTCCAAATCCGCAAGGCAGACGACACACTGCATGCGGACCCGCACGGAGACCCGGCCTGTCGCGAAGAGCCCCCCCTCGCTCAGGCCCACGTCCAGGGAATAGGACAAGGGGGAGACAGCCACCGCCCCGGCGTCCTCCAAATCGAGCCGGGCGGTGTCCTCTTCCCCCTCCAAATGGAGGGTGCCCCCTTGCGGGATCTGGCGAATATGAACTTTCATGCCCCTGCCATTGCTAGCACCCGCGAGGGCGCCGGTCAACGGCACCGAACTGTCACACTTGTCCGGAAGGCGATCTTTTCAATCCGGCGCGGACCAGGAAAGTGGTCCCCTGATTGATGCGGCTCTCGACGCTGATCCGTCCGCCCATCTCGTCCAGGAGACTTTTGACGATGGACAAGCCGAGGCCTTCGCCGGGCTGGATCCTGCTTTCCGGGAGGCTGCCGCGGAAAAACGGCTGGTAAATGCCGGGGATATCCTCCTGCGCGATGCCGCATCCCGTGTCCTCAACCTTGAGGCAAAATCCCGCGGTGTCCGGATGATCGGCCTTTTCGATGGCCGCATTCAGGGTGACATTTCCCGCCGAAGTAAATTTGATCGCATTGGTGAGGAGGTTGCCCACGACTCTCCGCCAGTGGGATTCGCTGAAAAGGAAGCGTCCGCGGACTTCCGGTGAGAAAAAGAAATGGATTTTAAGTCCCTTGTCCTGCGCGACCGGCCTGTGAACAGCCACGACCGCCTGAAGGACCTCCAGCAGGCTCCCGCCTGCCATGCCCGGATCGGCCCCGGCTTTTTTGCCGCGGGTTTCGAGACACATCAACATTTTCTCAAGGATTTCCGCCGATTGGATGCCCGACCGCAGCCATTCGGCCGGCTCTCCTGTCAGTCGGGCGGTTTTCAACAACTCGAGGCTCATGACGACGCCGTTCAATGGCGTTTTCAGGTCATGGAGAAAGTTTCTGAGAGAATCCGCGTTGCCTGGCTGAAGGGGGGGAGGATCTTCACGGACGAGATTTGCCCGGTTTTTTCCGGAGGCGGCAGCGGTGGTCGTGAGATGCATGGGTTCAATGCCGCCGAAAATCCCGGTAATCGTCCAGGAGGGTTTCCACGAGGCGGGACAAGCTGATCCGCCGCTTTTTGGCCAGCTCGTAGGCTTTCCGTTTTTTCACAAGCGGGATTCGCAAGGTGAGCGCGCGAGGGGATTCAGCCGACGCATCGCTGTTCTTGGACTTTCCTCCAAACTGTGAATGATACGTCATAAGACCGTCATAATGACGTATAGCAGGGCCGGACTTTTCCGCAAACAGAAATTGCGGACATTGTCGGTATGGCGTAAGAATCGGCGTGAGATGGGAAGAATCAATCTCCAAAGTGAGAGCACGACACTGCGTTTGTCCCCCGCGCGGAAAGCGAAGGCGCATGCCCTTGCGGAGTCCCTCAACCTCAGCCTTGCCCAGTTCATCGAGCTTTTGATCGACCGGGCCGATTCTCCGGAGAGTGACGAGCAAAGGATCCGGTCGATTGTCCGGGAGGAAATCGAGCAAAGCCTCCCGAAAATGCTGGTGCCCGGAAAGTATCCCAAGGCAGGCCGCCGCAAGAAATCCTGATTTTCTTGCGGGATAAACCGGAAAGCCGTTTTTCTCCGCGCGCTCCGCGGCTCTGCGTGAGAAATCGCTGAATTTTGGACTGAACCGCGCCCGCAAGCGGTGGGGATTGGATCCGCGCGGCCGCCTCTGATGCCTCAATGCGGCCCCTGGATGAAAGGGGCGACTTCTGTTTTATAAAAGAGCCGGAGTTGCTCTTGCAGGGCCGGCGCGAGGGGAGGCATGTTTGTCGCCTGCGCATTCGAGGTGGCATAAGCGGGCTTGCTGGATCCGGGAATCACCACGGAAACCGCTTTTTGGTCGAGGATATAGCGCAAGGCCATTTGGGGCAGGGTCATGCCGTGGGGCACGAGCGACTGCAGTTTCGCGACCAACCGCGCGCCCCGCTCGAGAGGAAGACCGCAAAAGGTGACGCCTTCGTCATCGGCGGGCCGGCCCGCCGGGTCGGGGCTCCCGGTATAGCCGGACGGCAGGGGTGGCGGACCGGTGAGATGACCGCCGAGCAGTCCGTCCGCGAGCGGCAGCCGGACGACGATGGCCACGCCTTTCTGAATGGCAAGAGGGAAGATCTCCTGCTCCGGTTTTTGGCGAAGGATGTTGTAGACGAGCTGCAAGGAGGCGAGGCCGGGTTGTTCCAGGCAGATCAGGGCCTCTTCGACCGTCTCGACGCTGGCGCCGAAATCGCGGATTTTTCCCTCGGCTTTCAAGCGGCGAAGCCAGTCGAATATTTCCCCGTTCCCGAGCACATCCGCTGGCACGCAGTGCAGCTGGGTGAGGGGGAGGGCGGGGATGCCCAGGCGCTTGAGCGAGGATTCCGTGGCGCTTCGGATGGCATCCCACGAATAGCCGGAAGGATACATCCCGCGGGCTCTCCCGACCTTGGTGGCGACAAGGAAATTCCCCCTGCGTTCCTTGAGAAAGTGGCCGAGAATTTCCTCGCTGCGGCCATTTCCATAAACGTCGGCGGCATCGAAAAAATCGATGCCGGAGTCCGCCGCCGCGATGAGAATCCCGCGCGCGCGCATGTCGCTGAGCCCGCTCCAGTCCGTGCCGCCAAGCTGCCAGCACCCCAAACCGATTTCCCCGACGGTATGACCGGTCCTGCCGAATAGCCGAGCGTCCATGACATCCCTAGAATGGGGCCTGCGGGGCAGATTTTCAAAGAGATT
>Ga0265297_10010299_pt1 | contig 11793 bp, 8 predicted proteins | sample Munlanlwell13791_FD_192502 | JGI IMG/M metagenome (GOLD analysis project Ga0265297, IMG submission 192502) | Leachate microbial communities from a municipal landfill in Southern Ontario, Canada - Leachate well 137-91 | ecosystem: Engineered > Solid waste > Landfill > Unclassified | place...
GTTTTGCGCGTAACTTGCGCCCATGTCGCCATATTCAATATAAATTTTGTCAGTGGCGGAAGAAGAATCAATTTGCGGAACGCGCACCCAAACATAACTGTCGCCACTTTCATTCCATTTTTCAATTTCATAATCCAGGACGGTGGTGCCGTCGGAATCAAAGAAACGAATGTTACTGCCGTCGTCTTTAGTTTTGGAATAATCAATTCTTGCGGAATTTAATTTTATCAAGACCGGAAAGTTGGTGAGATTTTCGGCCTGCGCGGAATTGTTGAAAGTGATTTGGCGGCGGACAGTATCAACAACAACGGGGCTGTAGGTGTGCACCGGATTGGCGCGCGTGCCAAAAGTGTTACCACTGATTTCGGCGGTGCAGCCGCCGGAGTTATCACAAGTGGTGGAGTCGCCAAAATCCCATTCATAACTTGTGGCGTTGGCGCTGGTGTTTAAAAATTGAATGGTGTCGCTGCCATCTTCATAGCGGCAATAGCTGAAATTGGCATCCACGACCGAACCGCTGCAAGAAACAGCCACGCTGAAATCGGCGCCGGAACCGGAAAATTCGGACCAGGCGGAAAAATCAACTCCGTCCCAAGCGCGCACGCGCCAATAGTATGTTCCGGTTGGAAGCGGGGCGGTGCAAACATCATAGCCACTGCCGGAGGGACAAGCGTCGGGCACGGTGAAAGTTACGGAGTTTGGATTGGTGGTGGAACCGCTCCAAGAATAATCAATCACCGGCGAAGCAAAAGAAGAATCATTATCAATTTGAATTTGGTAACCAACGGTGTCACCAACATCGTCGTCGGAAATGGTGAAAGAAAAATATGGTGTGTTGTCGGTGGTACAGCCGCCTTCATCAATAGAAACACCGCCGCCATATTGGTCAGAGCCGGGCGGAGCAGGCGGGTTTGGCGAGACAGGATCGGGTTGGGTGTTGTCACCACTGCCGACTGTTAAAGTGACGCTGGTGGAATGTGTCAAAGCGCCGGAAGTGCCGGTGAGAGTTATCGTATAGGGACCGCCAACTGGGGCGTTGGTTACGGAAAAAGTGGAAGTGATGGAACTGTTGCTTGGCGGGGTAACAGGAGTTGGAGAAAAAGAACAGGTGGCCCCACTTGGACAGCCGGAAGAGGTCAGGGCCACGGCAGAATTGAAACCATTTTGGGAAGTGATGGTGGCGGTGAAACTGGCGGACTCACCAGAAGCAATGGAGGCGGAAGAAGGATTCGCGGTTATGGAAAAATCGGATTGCAAACAGGTGGACGCCTGGTCAGATGTGCCAACTGCTTGGAGGCCGCAGGAATTGTTGGCGTAGACGGTGATGGTGTGAGAACCGGCAGAAACGTCGGCGGTGTAATTACTGCTGGAAACCGAAGTGAGATAGACGCTGTCCATGTAAATCAAATAGGAGCTGGCGCCGGAAACATCAGCCCAATCCCAAGTGATGAAAGTGGAAGAACAACCAACGTCGGCCAGGCCGGTTACCACGCCGGGCGTGGCCAAAACAGCGTATGGACCGCCGGCCTTGGTGTTATTATTTTCGTTTGATTCGGTAATGATTCCGGTGCTGTCGGCGGCGCCGGACAAAGTCGGGTTGCCGGTGGAGGCGGGAGTGACACTGCAAGTGGCATCAATTGAAGCGCCAATGGCAAGGTCTTCGGTGGCGGCGTTACAAGGAGCGGCAGTGGAAGACAGGGCCAAACGAGTGACAGAAGAGGCGGCTCCGGACGTGGCGGTGTCGCTATTTTTGACAATGGCGGTAAGAGTGGCGGGAGTGCCCACGCACATCACAGCCGGCGCAGAAACACTTTCCACGGTCAAATCGGGAATGTGGGGAACGCAGTTTCCACTGGCATCAACAATGTCGGTGGCGGCGGCGCAACAACGCGCGGCGCCGGAGATGTTTGTTCTATAATATTCGCCGGAATCGTCACCGCAACAAAAGTTTGGGGTGTGGGTTGGGTTTTTCCAACAAAGAGAGGTGGAAGAGCCGCTGGCCAAAGCCCATTTTCTTGAACCGCTGGCTTCGCAGGTGGTTTGATCGGAATCTTTTTCCGAACCGGCAATGGCGTTGTCGCCGCAAGGACAGAAAAATCTGGTCGGGTTCGGGGTGCCAACGGTCCAGCTGGAACAGACGTTGCTGGCGTTGCAGGCGCGAACTTGAAAGTAGGCGTCGGTGTTTTGGGTGCCGCCGGTCATGTTCCAAGAACAGGTGGGGCAACTACCAGCCGGCAGTTCGCCGGAAGGAATGTCAACCCAACTGGTACTCGGATAAACCTTTTTTTGCGCTTCAAAGTGGTCGGCGCCGGTGACGCCATTCCAATTCCAAGTCATGGTGGTGCAATTGACGTTACTGGACCAGGCCAAACTTGGCGCGTTTGGCGTACAGACGGTGGCCACTACTGTGGCGGAAGTTGTTTCGGTGCCGACATTGTAGGCATTATCAACGGCGTGAATTCCATAGAGATATGTTCCGGCAACGGTTGGGGTGTCGGTGACCGGACTGGTTACGGATTTAATTCCGCCATGCACCCCCCCGCAGGTGGCATCAAAGGTGTTGTCGTTACAAAGCGCTTTCCAAACTTCACTGCCAAATTTGCGCCAGAGTTCGTTGTGATTGATTCCGCTTTGGGCGTCGGAGGAGGTGAAAGAAACGGTGACAAGATTGGTTGGACAGCCGGCAAAAGTGGCGGAAAAATTGGAGACGACCGGCGAAGATCCGGAACAGGCGGAACCGCTGGGATAGGCTTGTGTTCTTTCGTTTATATAATTATTACTGGCCCAGCAGTTTACACATTCTTCGGGATGAGATATGCCATCAATTTTGATGCTATTATTGCAACCAAAATTATATGAGCCGGATTCAACATAAATTCCGGTTGCTCCACTATCTCTTAAATTCAAATTATTGTTTGAAATTCCATTATAATTTGAACTATTAATAAGATGAATTGTATTGCCGTTATTATTAGCGGTTGAATTACCGCTGATTGTATTATACGAAGAACCATTTATGCGAACGGAAGAAGTGTCCGCAGCAAAAGTACACCCAGTCACAGTATTAAAACCTCCATGATAAATTTCTATACCGTAAGAGACATTATTTAGAAATCTAACATTTTGAATTGTAGCATAACTGGCATTACTCAAACCAAAACCAGCAGCAGCGCCGCCGGCCGCGGTCTCTAAAAATAAGTTTTTTACCGTGACATTATTAGCAGTAACTAAAATCGCTCCTTGATCCCAACCGCCAGCGATAAGGGTTTTATCTTTACCATCAAAGGTAATATTGGCGGCGGAAATTGTCAGGGTTTGATTAGAACAATTAAGATTATTAAGCATTACATAGCTTGCTCCCGCAACATTCAAATTTAGTTTACTGCAAGAGTCAACAACAAAAGCTTTATTATAACAAGTGCTGCCGGAATAAATTTCTTCGCTATCATCACCACAACATTTTTGATTGCCAAAGCTACCAGTCCAACCAGAAGAAAACCAACCAGAGTCGTCACAAGTATTTTGGCAAACGAGCATATTTGTATCTGCGTTTGTAGCATTACAGTTTGCATTATCGTCTCCCGCGGCTAAGGCGGGATGAATTTGGCGGAATAAAAAGAATCCGCCGATAATTAAAATTAAAACCGCTCCGACCATTAAAGATAGTTTAAGATTTTTATTCATAATCAAATTAGTGTCATTCCCGCGAAAGCGGGAATCTTTTTTTGTCATTCCGGACTTGCCTGCCCGCCGTATTGGCGGGATCCGGAATCCAGGATTTGTGGATAAAGTTTATATCTATATTATATCACCAAACAAACACAAACCATAAATTTGGCAAATAAAAAAGGCCCCGTTCACATAAACAGGGCCGATGTCTGCCCGCCAATGGCGGGGTTTACTTCACGAGCAGCATCTTGATCTTGCGCGCTCCTTCGTCGGTGACGAGGAGGGCGAAGTAGGTGCCGCTTGCGAGGTTGTTTGCGGTCCAGGCCAGCTGATGAGTGCCAGCGGCCTTTCTGCCGTTGACCAGCGTTTCCACGTGCCGGCCACGAACGTCGCAGATGGAAAGCGTGACGTTCGAGGGACGCGACAGCGCGAATTCAATGGTCGTGGTCGGGTTGAACGGATTGGGGTAGTTCTGCTCCAGCGCGAAACTCTTCGGTGCCGGATTGAACTCCCGCTCCGTTACGGACATGCCACAGAGCGTTCCCAGCGAATCACACCATTCGTTGACGTGATTACCGGGGATGTTGAGCATGTTGCCGTTCTCATCGAAACCGTCCTGATTGGCCATGCTTATGCCAGAGAGCACGTTGCCGCAACCATAGTTTCCCGTGATTACGGTGCTCGCGTCGCCGTCATCGGCCCAGAGAATCAAACCACCATCCTGATTTTCTCCGTGATTGCTGGAGTATTCAGATTTGATGGAGTGTCGGGCAAGGATGCCCTGAGAATTGTTCACCAGTTCGTTTTTCAAAATCTTATTACGCGAACCGATGGGATAAATTCCCCGATTGCATCCTTCCACCGTGTCTCTCTCCGCCGTATTACCATTTCCTTCCAGGCGGATACCGGACCGAATCGCCATAAAGGCAGAGCTGATGACGTGGTTGCCGGTGGCGGTGTTGTTGTCACCGACGAAGGCGATACCGTCGTTTCCACTCACACCCTCGATGTAGGTGTTTCTCGTCCAGTTCCCGTCGCCTTGCATGAAGACCCCGGGAAGCTCAGAGAAGAACGGCCAGAATTCGCAGTTTTCCACCGCAGAGTTCCGGATGTTCTCACCGTGGAGGATGGTGCCGTAACTCCCCTCACAGTTCCGGACCACAATGTCTTCGCCGTTGTAGATGTCAACATTGTGCCAGTTGTTGGTGAGGCGGGCATCTTCTACCAGGATGTGGCGGTTATTATAACCGCGAACAGCGGAGGCAAAATTGGAGATCCAAAGGTTTCGGATCGTCACGTTACTCACTCCGTCTGCCAGGTCCACGAATGCCGTGGATGAATCCTGGTTGGAATAGAAGTGCCCCTCGGAATTCATGTACACGGTAGAGAACGTATTCAGTCCGCGCACTTCACCGAGAATGGTCACGTTGTCACACTTCACCGCGATGCCTGGCGGCACCTGTCTCGGGTCATTGGAAGTGGCCCAGAGATACAGGGGCTGCTCTCCCGGAAAGTGATTCCGGACGATGTAGACACCCGGCCGTGTGATTTCAAACGGCAGCTGGGTGATGTTAATGGTGTCGGCCTGAGCCAGCACCGATTCAGTCGCCAGAAAGGCGACCGCGAAAAGAATCAACATCTTCTTCATGGGTTTATCCCCTTTCTGCCCCTAAGGCAAGGTTCAATTTTCAGTGTGATTTATTTAGAGGTTGGATTGTCAAAGTGCAATCTATATGGAAATGGCTCAATTAAGCCGTTTTTTCATCATTATCTTGTACAACTTAATTATATACCTTTTCCAGAAATTTGTCAAGAGGCAAAAGTTGATAACTTTTCAAGCTATTTTTGCCCTGTTCCCTGCTTAAAATCTAGCATAAATTGAAAAAAAAAGAAAAACCGAGCCGGGGTTAGGGCTCGGAGCTTATGAATTTTATTCTAAAAAATTTATCTCTCTAAAAATTTTCATGGTTTTATTCATCTCCTTAATTCTCTCTTTGGCAATCTTTTTACTGAATGGTAGAAAAAGTTTTTTCATTTTTTTAACTTTGTCGTCTTGATCAAAATTATAGTAATAATCAGATATTTCTTTAATATCCTGATTGTGTTTGCCTGCATAAACAGCCATACGCCAAAAATTAAGCAATCCTATTTCGTCAAGATTGTCAGCATCCCTGACAATTCTGCTTTCCAAAAATTCATATTTTTTTAAAGAAAAATCAGAAACAATTTTTTCAAGGCGGGCCACGTCGCCTTTGTTTTTCAGCAAAGGATTTATGTATTTTTTAAACAAAATCAAATTGTTTTGATCAAAATTGTCTTTAAAATTAGACAAATTATTTTTTTTCACCAACTTTTCATTTCTGCCCAAATCGTGGAATAAAGACAAAACAAAAATAATATCCATGTCAATTTTATGGTCAATCTTTTCTTTTTTTACAATTAGTTTTACCATCTCCCAAATCCGCAAGGGATGAAAATAGCGGTAATTTTTGCCCTCTTTGTTGTCCTCGGTATTGTAGTTTAATCTTTTAAACAGAGATAGAATTTTTTCTTTGTTCATAAAATTATAATCTTTTTTCCATAATTAAGGAGCTGCCCCTGTCTTTTACTACTTTATAACCAACCCTACCATATAAATTTTTTGATGGATTGTCTTTAAATACTTGTAAATTTACTCTAGTCATTCTTTTCAGTTTAACTTCTTGTTCTATCAATTCTAACAATTTTGTGCCAAGACCCCTTCCCCTCATCGGCCCCGAGACTTGAATACTATAAAGATATGCACAATCTCTCTTTATAACTAAATTATAAAATCCCACCCTCTTGCCTTTATATCTAATAATTTTAACATTTCTTTTATCAAAGTCCTTTCTGTATGCCCGCGGGTTCCATCTGCCCCAGTATTTAACAACATAAGATAACATGTTTTTTTTTGATAAAAAATAACAAAACCAATAATCATCAGCGACACACCGCCTGACATTAAATTTTAAATTGTTTAATTTAATAACTTTCATTTTTTTATTTTTTACTCTTTAACTTAAATTACGAAAAATAGTTCGTATAAACCCCCCTTAAAACATCTTTCATCTCTTCGGGTGGTATTTCTTTGGTCCCTGCTATCGGACGATTATACCAATCTTTTTTTTCATACCAATATTTATCGGGTATAATTATCCCCAATTTATTTGCTTCCGAATAAAGCTCTGTGCCTGGATATGGTGTCATAATATTAAAAGATACCATGTCTAATTCCAGGCTTTTTGCATAATCGACAAGTTTGAGGTGATCTTTTTCATTCACTCCTGGTAATCCTATTATAAAAGAACCATGAACCTCTATTCCAAACGATTGAATTAATTTTATGTTTTTCTCTATTTGTTCAATTTTAATTTTTTTATTGATAGCCTTCAAACAAATATCATTATTAGATTCTATTCCACAAAATATTCTGTGGCAGCCAGATTTTTTCATGAGTTCAAGCATTTTTAATGTATTTTGACTATTATCATAATCGCTAATTCTACTATTACCCGACCATCTAACTTTAATCTTTTGTGAAATGATTTTTTTACAAATATCCACTACTCTTTTTTTATTTGATGTAATATTTTCGTCTTCAAAAAAAATAGATTTGAAACCCATATCACATACTTCTTTTAATTCATTAACTATTGATTTGGCTTTTCGCTCCCTTAACTGCCTAGCCATTTTATTTTGAAGACAAAAATTACAATTAAAACCACAACCCCTGCCAGCCCTGAGTGTCGTCTCAAAATCTTTTTTATAATATTTGATAATTGGGAATAATCTTCTTGCTGGAAAAGGCAAATCATCCAAATTAGCCACTAATGGCATTAAGGAATTTTTAATAATTTCATTTTTATACCGGTACGCAATACCTTTAATATCTTTCATTTTTCTGTTATCTCTAAGGTATTCAATTAATTCAACGGCTTGCATCTCTGGCTCGTGTAAAATCACTATATCAAATTCTTTGTGCCTACCGAGAATTTCTTGTGATGCAAAAGTAGGATGCATGCCCGTAGTTGCGACCAGTGCATCAGGCCACGTTTCTTTTATTCTTTTGGCTGTAAAAGACGCATAATAAAAGTGTTTTGCTAAATAACAATTAATAATTACTAAATTGGGTTTAAAATTTTGATATTTCTTTAAAGAGTTAAGTTGCCAATCTTCCTCAATCGCGCAATCTAAAGCTTTTACTTTAACGCCGTTTTGTAAAAAAAGAGCGCCAATGTAAGCAAGGGGTAATGGTAAATGGCTCACCCCATCTTTTACTGGAAACGGAGGATTTATTAATAATGCTTTGATAATTTTATTTGACATAATTTTGTCGTTTTTGATTATAGACGGAATTATACAAAAGTAATCCTAATTCAACATCTTTCTTATAATTCTGTATACTATTTCTGTCTTTGTTTATTACCGACTTCCAAAAATATATGTTTTCTTTTTTATAAAGTTTTTCTGAATTTTCGCTATATTTTTTGGTAATATGATTATTATGTATCAACTGTAGCTCGACCGAACCATTATTATTTAAGCAGATGTTATAAATGTTATTTTGTCCAATAAATCTTAGTTCTAACAAGTTATTAAAATTAGAATAAGTGGCGCTAGAAACATTGCACAAAACCTCACCGATTTTAAAAATTAAAATTTCCGCGTCAGGTATATTACAATCCGGCTCAATTGTTTTGTTTAAGGTTGATTTATTATTAGTGTATTGTATTATTTTAAAATTACCTTTTAATAAATATTTGCACAAATCAACTATGTGTATTAACCTCTCATAAACACTGCCACCTGATAATTTTTTATCAAGCTTCCAATTTTGAAAGGGTAAAGAGCCAAAACGATAGCCAATCACTAATCTTATTGAGTCTTCATCAAATAAATCTTTTAGAGTTTTATTGAATTTCAAATAACGCCAATGGAAACCAGTTTGTATAACTAAATTCTTTTTTGTTTTACCGCCCAATAACTTAATTATTGATAATGCTTCAGTATTAAGGGTTGGTTTTTCTACAAAATAACTGATATTGTTTTCTATTAAATACTTTTCGTATATTACCCTAGCAAAAGGTGGGGTACATAAATAAATTAGGTCTGGTTTGGTTGTTTTAATAAACTCTTCAACATTGGTAAATGATTTACCAAATTTATTTAAAGCCGGTTTTATTCTTGATCCCAAATGCCCAACAATATCTATTGGGGGTATTAATTTCTTTTTTGATAATTCAGTAATAACCGACAGATGCTTTCTTGCCATTATGCCGGTACCTATAAATCCGACTTTATATTTTCTTTTTACGGATGACATATTAAAAATTTGATAATTTTATCAAATCATAAAGTTTTTTGATTGCTTTTCCCGATCTTAGACTTTCTTTTGCGTCCCGAAAACACCCTTTCAAGCTTTTATTTTTATTTAAATATATGACTAGGGCCGCATTCGCTAAAGCCAGGTTTTCCATCGGTGAATTTTTAAATTTATTATCCAAAATGTCCATACTCAATTGAGCGAAATTTTTAATGGTTTGTTTTTGTAATTCTATATCTTTTATTTTATATCTACTAATGCCAAAATCTTCTGGTTTTAGGGTATATAGTTTTATTTTGTCTTTATTCAATTCCGCGATAATACTTTCCCCAACGACGGAAAATTCATCTAAAAATTTATCATTTTTTTCACTCAAACCATGAACCACAATGGCCTTTTTTAATCCCGCGCGCTTAAGACATAACGCCCTTTCTTTGACTTGTGGTATTTTAATACCATTCAATTTGGCTGAAAAATTTATCTCTCTACTGGACCTTGTTAAAAAAACAAAATTTATATATTTTTCTATCTCTTGATCATCACGGATATTTTGTTTTATGTATTTATAAAAGCCAACCCAAGGACAAAAATCTTCTGAAAATATAAAAGCCAAATTTATTTTCTTTAATATTTTTTTTATTACTTCTTCTCTTAAATGAATATTCACTCCCAATTCCGATAAAACATCGGCAGTTCCAAAATTACCAGTAATTTTTTTGGTGCCAGTTTTAACAACAACAACCCCCGCACCAGAAGCAATAAAAGAAGCGATCGTACCAACATTGAAAGTTTTTATAGTGCTACCACCACTACCCGTAATCCCAATTATAGGTCTGGTTGTCTTTACAGATATTGCGGGCTTCTCTTTTTTAATTAAATTACTTAAATATTCTTTTGTTTTTTCTTCTCCTTCCGTTAGGATAATATTTTTTAAATGAATTGTCGCGGAACCGAAATCCTTTTTATAAAAATAGTTTTTAAATAATATTTTATCGTTCATATTAGTTATTAATTAAAACTAACGACTTTTAATTTTTCTAGCCTTCTAAATAAATCTTTTACATCTTGTTTGATTGTTTTTTCATCACCATTATATTCTTTAGTCAAAATGCTAATAATATCCGTGATACTTTTTTCCCCGTCAATTAAATCCAAAATTACTCCGGCCGATGAATTAAGTTCAAAAAATAAATCATCTTTAAAATTATAGACTAGTACATTTTGGCCGTTTTTTCTTATTTTAATATTCTTAGATAAAACAAGTTTTTTGTTAAAATACATATTTTTAAATTATTAATTTTTTGCAACGTGGATCTTTATTTGATTTTTTATAATAAGCAAATGCTCTGCATCCGCCTTGACACAAATCAACCAACTTACAATCAGAACATTTGGTTGGAATCTCTCTTAATTTTTTTATTTCTTCTGAATCTTGCCATATTTTAGAGATACCATCGTTTATGTTACCCAGTTTATTATTTAATAAATTACATGGGTACATGTTGCCATCCGGGGTTATTGACAAAAAATATTTACCAGCCCCGCATTGATTTTCTTGTATAATCCTATCCCAAATATCTTTGTATTCATTACTATTTTTTACCATAATACTAATTAATGGGTCGTGTGTTAAAATATTTATTTTATTTTTTAATCTTTCTTTAAGAAAAATTATTTTATTAACAACATTTCTGTACTGGTCGTTTGAAAGTTCTAAATTTATATTTTGATTTGTTCTTAAAGTCAAAAAACTAATTTCCTTGCAACCAATTTTTATAGCTAAATTAACAATATCTTCAACTTCTTGATAATTTAAGTTTGTTAATGTGGTGGCGCAACCAGTTTTAATTCCAATTTTATTCATAAAACATAAAGCATTGGTCGCTTTATTCCACAAACCACTAACTCCCCTATATTTATCATGTTTTTCTGCTTTGGCAGAATCAATGCTTATAAAAACCTTATCAATATTATAATTTTTTAATTTACGAGCGATGTCTTTGTTGATTAAACAGCCGTTACTTATTAGCGTACAATTAAAATTATATTTTTTAATATTGTGTAAGACTTTAAAAAAATGAGGATATAATAAATTTTCGCCATGAGATAAAACTATTTTAAATACCCCCATTTTAGTCAGATCTTGTAATATTTTATTAATCTGATTTAGAGTTAATGAATATTTGTTTTTTTTATTTTTTGCATAACAATGGGGGCATTTTAAATTACAATTATAAGTTAAACCTAAAAATACCTGTAGGGGTCCTTGTAATAATAATTTATTAAAATCATTTTGTGAATTAATCATAACATCTATTAAAGAGAAAAGCCCTATAATAAGGGCTTTTCTTCTAATTAAGGCATGATTTTAACAAAAAAACACAACGTGCCTTGTTCTAATCACTGGCTTTAACCAAACCTTTTTATTGGTTTTCATATTTTATCCTTTTAAGCTTAATTTAAGCACAAAATATCTTATTAATTAAGCTTTTTAGTTTCTATAATGTATTATAGACCTTATTGTAAAAAAAGTCAATATTATAGTAATATTTATCCTTTATAATCCAAAAACTTCGGTATGAATCTTTTTTGCTTCCTGGTCAGTCAGTCCCTGATATGAAACCCTGAGAGTGTACCTTATTTTGTCATTTTGAAGTGGAAAAACATCATGAACAATGATGCTCCATAATTGTTTGGAATTAATTTTATCTTTAATCTTTTTAATAAATTCAATAATTGAATCGTTTTTGATTAATTCAATATTAACATCTAAAATAATT
>Ga0265297_10010300_pt1 | contig 11792 bp, 9 predicted proteins | sample Munlanlwell13791_FD_192502 | JGI IMG/M metagenome (GOLD analysis project Ga0265297, IMG submission 192502) | Leachate microbial communities from a municipal landfill in Southern Ontario, Canada - Leachate well 137-91 | ecosystem: Engineered > Solid waste > Landfill > Unclassified | place...
AGAGTTGACATCATGATGGTTTGGTTGATGTTGTCATTTCTGCAGATAAATCGGTTGCTATTGGGCACAAGAAACGGGCGTATTATGAATATAGGAAAATAATTAACGACGCTTTGTGAATAAATTCATCCTCAAAATTATCAGTATATATCTAGGTTGGCGATTAATGCTATTTTTTGTGACATTTTTTGGTTTGCTTCTTGTAACAGCTCCGGGAAATTCCGATTTACACCAACCAATTCTTGATGTTTATCAAAATGTTTGGAATTGGTGGGATGGCGGTTTTTATCATGATATTGCCGCAAGCGGATATCACGAACCGCCCAACAGTGCCTTTGGCGGTTTTCCTGTCAGGACAGCTTTTTTCCCAATGTTTCCATTTCTTATCAGGATTATCTCGAGCATATTAAGATTAGATTTATCTTTGGTGCAGCTGATTATTCCTTTTGTCGCTATGGGTGTAGCGGCAATTTTCATCGGTCTTCTGGTAAAAAAAATTACAGACGAAAAGACCGCCCTGCTAACAATACTTACGATGTTGCTCTTCCCTTTTTCATATTTTTTTGCAGCCGGCTATAGCGAGTCAGTGTTTCTTATGTTTGTCGCTGGATTCTTTTATTTCTTACTTACAAGAAAGAATTATTGGTATGCTTCTGTTTTTGCCGCGGGGGCAAGTGCAACAAGGCCGGTTGGTTCAGTTCTTGCACTAGTAATGCTAATCTCTTATTTGCGCAATGATTATAATAACAAAAAATTTAGAATTATCTTGCCTTTTATAATTTCAATACTCGGACCATTTGCCTATATGTTTTATTTGAAAATTCGCTTTGGCAACCCTCTCATTTTTATTGAAGCCCAAAGAGGTTGGAGACAATCGCTCGGGGGAAATTTTATCGCTGGTCTCTATAAAAGCTTTTCACAAATTTACGATGTTTCCAAAACAATCGACTGGTCGCTAATATTTTTTGAAAGATTATCGTTATTTATAGCAATCATTGCTGGAATTTATCTGCTCTATAAGCAAAGAGGAAAATATTTGGAACTCGCAAATTATCTTTTCATATCAATTATGCTTCCTCTTATAACCGGTACCTTCGGAAGCTTAAATAGACTCATAATCGTAATATTCCCAATATATTTCGCTATCGCATTGATTGGAAGAAAGAGGCCGGTGATTATGTTGACTTATTTGATGTTAAGCGGATCATTACTCGTAATTTGGACAATATTTTATACACATTCAATATGGACAGGTTAAAAAGAGTTGTGATTGTTGCTTTGGATAGCTTGATAATATCAGCTTTCCTATCTAAATTTCTATTTTGCCGCGATATCGCAAATATACAATTTTACGGCGGGATCCGATTTGTCGTTGTTGCTTTTGGGATTTTTCTTGCTTTAAGTTTGGTGCAATACCATTATCCTTGCGAGGATAAGCGAGCGGAGTGGAAATTTCTGCTTATTTCTCTTTTATTTTTAATCCTATTATTTATTTTGCAATTATTATCTTTGGATTTTTTGCAATTCCAAATATTTGATCTAAGGTGGCTACTAACTAGCTGGCAAATCGAGATTGTTGCCACAAGTTTTTTTATTGGAATTTTCGTGTCAATGTACTTAACCAATTATAAAAAAGAACAAAAAATTAATTTAATATGGCCTGCGCTTATTTTTGTCTTCTCGTCTACTGTATACGTCTTAATGTCTCTGAGAAATCACAGTACATTTGGGACTCCGGCAAGAGATTTGGGTATTTTCGATCAGGCAATCTGGAATTTATCTAAATTGCATGCACCGGCAAGTACTATAAGGGGTTATGCAAATCTTTGGGGAGATCACTGGCATCCCATACTTGCGGTATTTGCTCCTCTATACTGGATATGGGATAACGTCCGGGCGGTGCTCATTGCGCAGGCCTTAATTGTGAGCGGAGGTGTTTTTGCCGTCTATCTGCTGGTCATGAAGATACTCAAAAGCAACCTTCTGGCAGTTGCCCTCGCTTTTACTTATGTTTTTTATGGAGGAATCCAACATGCAATTAATTTTGGTTTTTATCCGGAAAATATTGCGCCTGCTTTGATTCTCGCTTCGATCGCTGCCCTATATTGGAAAAAGATTTATCTTTATTTTATGTTCTTTTTTCTAGCGATTTTGACAAAAGAGAATATCGCTCTATATTTTGTTGCTTTTAGTTTTATATTATTTTTCGCATCTGACAAGAAGAAGGTCGCAGTTATAACTTTCTTTTTAAGTTGTGCTTATTTTCTTGCCAGTTATAAGTTAATATTACCTTATTTTAGCGGATCAGATTCTTATCAATACGCCAGTTTATATTCAGGCCTTGGCGACACACCTTCCGAAATTATTAAAGAGATTGTCGCGAGGCCTTTATATGTCATACAAATGCTTTTTAATCCAACTATAAAACTTGATACCATTACAACAATTTTGGCATCAGTTCTATTCTTACCCTTATACTCGGTTTGGGGCTTGCTGCTTATCCCGAATATTTTTGAGAATTTTTTGGCGAATCGTTTTTTACAATGGCCTTTTGGCTACCACTATCAGGCGGGAATTATTGCTTTTGCAATATTCGCGTCAATAATGTCACTGTCAAGTTTAACTTTAAAATTTGATAAAATTTGGCAGAATCGGCTGAAGTTTGCTTTCGGGTTGGCTACTCTCCTAACCCTAATATTTTTGAATTTTACTTATAAATTGCCCGTTACAAATTTATTGACCTATAAGATTCAAGATTTCTTTCAGAATAAAGAAGTGACATTGGTATTGTCTTTGATACCCGAAGAAGCTACCGTTTCTGCGCAGAATACATTAGCGCCTCATCTTTCGCACAGAAGAACGATTTATCATTTTCCCGATATTAACGAAAGCGAATACGTTGTTTTATCTTCGGTTCTTTCCGCGTTTCCTTTTAGTGAACAAGAAATCCTAGTGAAGATAAAGGAATTGAAATTGAATCCCGATTGGGAGGTAGTTGCAGAAAATAAAACGATTGTGCTTTTCAGGAGAAGGTAGTTTTATACAATATGAAAAATTCGACTCTCATCATCATTCCGACATATAATGAAAAAGACAATTTAGAAAAAATTGTCGAAGCAGTCAAGGATCGTAATCTGACCGCTGGTGTTTTAGTTGTAGATGACAATTCACCTGACGGAACTGGTGCGATTGCGGACAAGCTTGCCCATCGGTACGGGTGGATAAATGTTATGCATCGGAAAGAAAAGGAGGGGTTGGGCAAGGCCTATGTGGCGGGATTTAAGTGGGGTTTAGAGCAAGGATATAAGAATTGTATTTCGATGGATGCGGACTTTTCTCATCCGGTCGAAGCGCTTTCCGAGATGATTGCTAAATGTAATAGTAACACGGTTGTAGTCGGTTCGCGATATGTTAAAGGGGGGCGAATTATTGGCTGGGATCTGAAGAGGTACATAAACAGCTGGGGTGCGAATTTGGTTACCAGGGCGATTTTACAGCTAAATGTCAAGGATGCGACTGCCGGCTTCAAGTGTTATCCCAGGGAATTTTTAAGTAAAATAGACTTGGATAATATTCAATCGGCGGGATATGCTTTTCAAGTTGAGATGATTCTTTTAGCTCGGGAAAATAAGTTTAAAATAAAGGAAATTCCCATTACATTTACTGACCGAGTGGCAGGGGAGTCAAAAATTCAAGGTGAGCTTGTCAAATCTGCTAAGGTAGTTGCTAAATTAGCTTGCTCGAAGACAACATATCGCCAATTTGCGAAGTTTTGTATTGTCGGCTTAATTAACACTGTTGTCGATTGGGCGGTATTTTATGTAATAATAATGTTTTTTAAAGTTGATCTGCAGATATTTAAACAAATAGCCAAAGCAATATCGTTTATTGTTTCTGCGACCTCTAACTATGGAATGAATCGTATCTGGACTTTTAGGTCCGAAGATAGAAATATTCTAAAGCAAGCTTCAAGATTTTTTACTGTTGCACTCGGAGGATTGGTCATAAACCAATTCATTTTTTATCTCGCTACAGGGGCAGGAGGACTTCGCAATATCAGCGGTTTGATATTGGCTACTGCCGGAGCAACAATGTGGAATTTTTTCTTAAATAAAAAATGGACATTCAAGGGAAGATAAAATCTTTTATTATTAAAAATAAAGAAATTTTATTTTTAATAATTCTGGCGACTGCAGCTAGGTTAGTTTTTCTTGGACTTCGCCCCTTTGATAGTGACGAGGGAGTTGTGCTGAAAATTGCCCAGCAGAAGGACATAGCATCTTTATTATCCGGCGTTGCCAGAGATGTTCATCCGCCACTCCTCCATCTATTTGAATATATGGCATTGAATACCTTAAAAGTTAGTGAGTTTTCGGCTAGATTGCCGATTGCGCTTGTGAGCATCGTTGGAATTATTTTTGTTTATCTTTACTTTTTAAAAATATCCAATAAAAAAACCGCCTTTTTAACCGCGTTACTCAGTATTTTTAGTGCAACCATCGCTTACCACGCCGCTGATACAAGGGCCGATACAATTCTATTTACTGCTTTTTTTATTCAATTATATTGCTTTGAAAATTTTAGAGAAAAATATAGCTGGAAGTATTTGGTTGCACTAATTTTAAGTACTCTCTTATTATTGATGAGCCAATATATTGGATTTTTGATCATTTTTGCTGAATCGCTATTTGTTATTTATCAATTAATCAGGAGAAGATTTGTATCTGGAAAAAAGAGGACGCTATTATCTGTGTTATTTGCATTTTTAGTTAGCACGATTTTGTTCTGCGGGATTTGGGGAAATGTTTTTTTAAGACAGCTTGGTGGTCGGTTTTCTGAAAAGACCGAAATTTCCTCCAAGGGAGATGCATTAATCGGAATGATTAATGCGGCCTACCGTTTTTCTATGGGAAGATTATTTTTAGATCTTGACCTTTCGATCTCCAAAAACATTGCATTTCTTAAGTCGAATCCGCTTATTTTTCTCGTTTTTTTCTTGTCGTTGATTACTTCTATATATATTTTGATTTTGGGTCTAAGGATTTTTTTCAAAAATGGCTATCAGAAAAAAATATACTACATATTTTTTATTATCGCATTTTTGATTGTAGCGGGATTAATATCAACTGAAATAGGAGTTAGATCGAGCAGATACTTCCAATTTTTGGTACCGTTTTGTACATTTCTCATCGCTCTTTGTCTTATTAATGCCAAGAAAATCAGATCTCAAGTAATGGTAATTATCTTTCTGGTCCTCTATTTAAGTTCATTTTTAAATACGATTTATTTTGAGAGAATCAAGCCCGGAGCTGATGAAATTGCTAAACATATTACTGTAAATGGCAATAAGGGCGATCTAGTTTTAAGTGTGGGTGGTTTTGGCGGAAACGATTTTGTTCTAAAATATTATCTGCGGGATATTGACGATGAGATTGATGTAGTTGACCTTTACTCCAGATATTCTGTCGGCAATTATTATGAAATCATTCAGCAAAATCCCTTTCTGTACATCCGTGACTTTCTTAATAAAAATACAGGTAGTGCCGTTTGGTTAGTCAGCCCCGATTACAGCTTGGATTTTTCGGCTCTCGATACTGCTGAAATCTTGGTAGATAGTAAGATAAGTCATACGGTCTTTGATTTGGGTAAAGACAAAGAAAATAAAATAATATTTCTTGGGAAATTATATTATGAAAACAATTCTTTTTGATGGACGATTTTTGTCGCTTTCCCATGCCGGGATAGGCCGCTACTCAAGCGAGCTTTTAAAGGCCCTGCTTCAAATTGATAAAAAACAGAAGTATTGTCTTTTAATAGTACCCCGGACGGATTTAAGCAAAGAGCTGGTGTGCTCATTTAACGAGCGCGATGAGCCGGTTGAAATTATCGAAACGACAGCTACTCATTATGGCTGGGCCGAGCAGACAACACTATTAAGACAGCTTAATCGGCTTCACCCCGACTTGGTGCATTTTCCCCACTTTAATCATCCCGTCCTATATAAAGGGGATTTTGTGGTGACAATTCATGATTTAACCCTATCTAGTTATAGCGAGCGGGGAAATTTTTTAAAGAGGGCCGTCTATAACAAGGTTATTACCCATGCCGCCCAAAATTCCAAAAAAATTTTTACTGTTTCCGACTTTGTTAATAAGGAGTTATCGCGCGAGTTTGGTTTGCCCCAAGGCAAGGTGGTGACAACCTATAACGGCATAGACGGGCGGTTTACAAAAATTACCAATCCAAAAACACTATCGCGTAGCGAACAATACGGACTACAAGATCCATACATTGTTTCGGTCGGGCAGTGGCGCAGTCATAAAAATCTTCTTCGCTTGGTTCAGGCCTTCAAAAAAGTCATTGACAAATCCTCTCGCTATCCCAATTTAAAGCTCGCTTTTGTCGGTCGCAAAGAAGAGAAATATCCCCAGCTTGAGCAAAAGATTAGGGATTTACAAATTGAAGATAGGGTAATATTTACCGGTTTTGTCAAGGATGAGGACTTGCCGGTTATATATAATAATGCCATTTGTTTCATCTTTGCCTCGATGTCCGAGGGGTTTGGCCTGCCCGGGCTCGAAGCGCAGGCCTGCGAGGTACCGGTTATTTCGTCAAACAAAACCGCCCTGCCGGAAATCTATGCTGACGGTGCGCTTTATTTTGATCCGGAAAATACGACCGATATGGCGGATAAAATTCTCCAAGTACTTAAAGATGACAACCTACGTAATCAGTTGAAAAAACTGGGGGTGAAAAACGCGAAAAGATTTTCCTGGGAGAAGGCGGCCGCTCAAACACTTGCGGTTTATAAGGAAATATTGTATAAATAGCCAATAATCTTAATTGGAGAAAAAATATGCCAATCGAAACTTTTGCCATCTATTTTGCTCTATTTTCGGCCTTGCTGGCTTTGCTTTACGGGGTTATCGTCAGCCGTATGGTTTTATCACAACCATCTGGAAGCGACCGGATGCGGGAAATTGCCGAAGCTATTCAGCGGGGGGCGGGAGCATATTTTAAAAGACAATATACGACTATTGCGCTCGTAGCCGTGGTGCTGGCAGTAATTTTATATTTTGCGTTTAATTTTTTGACTGCGATCGGCTTTTTAACCGGAGCGGTTCTATCCGCTTTGGCTGGTTATATCGGGATGTATGTTTCGGTACGCTCTAATGTTAGGGTAGCTGAAGCGGCTAAGGGGGGACTATCAAAAGCGATGAATTTAGCTTTTATGGGTGGCTCGGTGACCGGCATGCTGGTTGTTGGCCTGGGATTACTCGGTGTGGCTGGCTTTTACGCCTTAACGCAAGATACTGCCGCTTTGATTGGTCTTGGCTTTGGTGGATCTTTAATCTCGGTATTTGCACGCTTAGGAGGAGGAATTTTCACCAAAGCGGCTGATGTGGGAGCGGACTTGGTGGGGAAAGTGGAAAAAAACATTCCCGAGGATGATCCTCGCAATCCGGCTGTAATTGCCGATAATGTCGGCGATAATGTCGGCGACTGTGCTGGTATGGCGGCTGATTTATTTGAAACATATGCCGTAACTGCGGTCGCCACAATGCTCTTGGGCGGGTTGGTTTTTCGGGGTAGCGAACAAGCGATCTTATATCCCTTGGTCTTGGGTGGGGTGTCGGTTCTCTCTTCAATTGTTGCATCGTTTTTTGTCAGATTATATGGTGATAAAATCATGGCGGCCCTGTATCGTGGTCTAATCGTCGCGGGCATTTTGTCGGCGGTTGCATTCTACTTTGTCTCGCAGTGGATGATGGCCGATTTTGAACCGCTCAATCTTTTCTACTGCTCGCTGGTCGGTCTGGGTGTGACGGCAGCGATGTTTGTCATCACTGAATATTTTACGTCAACTTCATATTCTCCAGTTAAGGCCATTGCCAAATCGTCAACAACTGGGCACGGGACCAATATTATCACCGGTCTGGCGGTTTCGATGAAAGCGACGATTTGGCCGGTTTTAATTATTGCCGCCGGAATCCTGGGGGCATATACTCTCTCGGGTCTTTACGGTGTGGCCATTTCTGCTTTTGCGATGCTGTCAATGACCGGTATTGTCGTGGCAATTGACGCTTATGGTCCGATTACTGATAACGCCGGCGGCATTGCCGAAATGGCCGGTTTGCCCGAGAAAGTAAGAAAAGTGACCGATCCGCTTGATGCGGTTGGCAATACCACTAAGGCCGTAACCAAGGGCTACGCCATTGCTTCAGCCGGCTTGGCGGCTATTGTGCTGTTTGCCTCGTATACCGAGGAGATTGCCAATCTTGGAGGGCAGATAACCTTCTCTCTCTCCGACCCCAAGGTTTTAATCGGTCTTTTTATCGGCGGTCTTTTACCTTATTGGTTTGGAGCTCTTTCGATGGAAGCGGTCGGCAAGGCCGCTGGAGCGGTTGTGGAAGAAGTAAGGAGACAGTTTAAGTCCATCAAGGGAATTATGGAGGGTAAGGCCAAGCCCGATTATGAAAGGGCGGTCGACTTAGTGACACGCTCGGCCATTCGCCAGATGATCTACCCCGCTCTTCTTCCGGTTGTCATGCCGATTCTAGTCGGATTTATTTTAGGTCCGGTGGCGCTGGGCGGACTTCTGGTTGGCTCGATCGTAACCGGACTATTTGTCGCTATCTCTATGACCTCGGGGGGAGCGGCGTGGGACAACGCTAAAAAATACATCGAATCAGGCCACTACGGAGGGAAGGGCTCGGAGGCGCATAAAGCGGCGGTAACCGGAGACACCGTTGGCGATCCGTACAAAGATACGGCTGGTCCGGCCATCAACCCGATGATTAAAATCCTTAATATTATTGCTCTTTTAATAGTAGCATTCATTTTCTAGGGGGTGTAATTTGAACACTGCTCTTCTAACCTCGGAAAATCCTCTGCGCGTAAAACTGTCTACCCTTGATGATTCGGAGGCCTTGCTTGTTCTGCCCGACAAACAAACCTTCAAGGTGAGCCGAAAATACTTACCCAAAGGTGCAAAAAAGGGTGACATACTGTATCTTGATCTTGTCAGTGAAAAGCAGTTAAATTTCAGTAAGCAGGAAACGGCCCGCGCAGTTTTGGACGAAATCTTAAGTTAAGATGAAACGGATTAGACAAAAAAAACTTTTAGTTTTTTTAAGGGGTAAATCGAAGTTTTTTGCCACCGGTTTGGGAATTTTTTTAGCCCTATTTCTTGTTCTACTAGCCGGCTATGCCCGTTCCTATGACCAAAAAGTTCTGCTGAATACTTACCTTTTTGGGCAGGCAATTGCCGGCAAGAATCGCCCTGCTATTTCTGAAATCCTTGTTGCGCGGGAAAATGATAGTCGGGGTAAAAGTATTCACCTTAAATATGAGGATCGTGATTTCGATAATACGTTGGAAAATCTCGGCTGGGATTTAGATGAAGAAGCAACGACACAAAAAATTTTTGATTATGGTCACAGCCAAAACGGCTTTGCCAATATCGCCAGCTCTTTTCGGTCGATTTTTTTAAAAAAGAGATTTAAAATTGTTTATTCTGTCAATGAAAGGTTGGTTGAAGATTGGCTAAGCTCGATTAACACGGAGGTGGCCAAAACCAAAACCGAAGCCAATGTGATTGTCAGAGACGGGCAAGCGAAGGTTATCAATCCGGAGGGGGGAACAAAAATCAACCAACCGCAAATAAAAGCCGATTTAGATCGGGCTTTTTTACTTGAGTCGGAGAATGATATTTATTTGAATTTGGTGGACGATGTACCGATAATTTCGGCTGAGCAGGCAGCCAGCTTAGCCAACGAGGCGATGGAAAAATCACAAGACACCATTGCTCTGCGCGGTCCGGGAGGGAGTATCAGTTTGTATCCCAATACCTTGGGAGCAATGATTGAGCTAAAGGCGGAAATGACAGAGGGAGGATATTTTAAGGAGCCGGAGCTAAAGAGGGTTTATGTGTCGCTCAATAATGCCAAAGTCAGATCGCACCTCGAGAGTAATGCGAATTATCTTAATATTGAACCGGTCGATGCGCGCTTTACCATCTCGGGAGGATCGGTGGCGCTTCTGCGTCCTTCGGTTGACGGGGAGGCGATTAAGATTAATGAATCAACCGATCAAATTGTCGCGACATTTGAGGGCGGGCAGGAAAAGGAGATTGCCCTGCCGTATGAAACGCAGGAGCCGGCCATTAGGGCCCAGAGCGCCGGAGACATCGAGCAGTTCGGAATAAAAGAACTGATTGGGCGGGCGACGACCGATTTCTCCAACTCGCCTGATAATAGAGTCCATAATATTTCTAACGGTGTGAAATATATTTCGGGGGCACTGGTCAAGCCCGGCGATGAGTTTTCGACGATTAAAAAACTAGGCAAAATCGATCAGGACAGCGGTTATCTGCCGGAGCTGGTAATTAAGGAGGATGAGACAGTGCCGGAATTTGGCGGAGGATTGTGCCAAGTTTCGACCACCCTTTTTCGTGCTGCCATGAATGCGGGGCTTAATATTACTGAACGCCAGAACCACTCCTACCGCGTTTCTTATTATGAACCGCCGGTGGGGATGGATGCGACTATTTATTCGCCCAAACCGGATTTGCGCTTTTTAAATAATACCGATAATGCGATTTTGATTTATGGCTATGTGAGCGGTCGGACCATCACTTTTGAAATATACGGAACCGACGACGGGCGGGAAGTTGAAATAACGACTCCGGAAATTTTCGATATCACCTCCCCGCCGGAGACGATTTATATCGAAGACCCCTCACTTCAGCCCGGAGAGGAAAAACGGCTCGACCGCGCTCACGATGGTGCCAAGGCGGCCTTCTATTATCGGGTCAGAAAAGATGGTAAATTGATAGATGAAGAGCGGTTTTTTTCATACTATGTGGCGTGGCCGGCGAAATATGCGCGGGGGCCACAACAAGAAGGTGGGGAAAATGGCGAAGGGGAAGGTGAGCCGAACTAAAAAGGGAATTATCGGGTTTGGGGTGGTGCTCATTATATCCGCCTTAGTTTTTGGGGCGTTTCAACTTTTTAACCCGATTGAGGCGGAGGCGCCGACCGGTGCAGATCCGGCAGTTTCTCCGGTACCGGTCGGCGCCTCGCAGGATTTGTCCGACAACATCGCCGAGGCGGCGGTTTTGATGTACCATCACATCGGTCCTAATCCCGATGAAAACGACAAAATTCGTTCGGGGCTGACTGTCTCGGAGGAGGAATTTGCCGAGCAAATTAAATATATTTTTGCAAACGGATATACGGTCATGACCTTGTCGGAATTGGCGGCGGATCTTAGCGCGAAAAATCTTCCCGAGAAACCACTTGTTTTAACTTTTGACGACGGCTATGACGATAATTTTATCTATGCCAAACCGATTTTGGATAAATTTGGTTTCAAGGGTACATTTTTTATTATTTCGGGTAAAATCGGCCAAGCGGAATATATGAACGAGGATCAAATCAAAGAGCTATCGAAAAATCACGAAATTGGCTCGCACAGTTATTCGCATCCGAGCATGGTGCGTTTGTCTGATTACTATCTAGAAAGGGAACTTAAGAACTCGAAGGACGATCTGCAGGCGCTGACCGGTCAGGAGGTCATATCGTTCTGCTATCCGGCCGGTAAATATGACGATAAAGTGGTGGAGAAGCTTGAGGAATACGGCTATAAAATCGCGGTGACGACCGAGGCCTCAACTGGTTCTGTGGCGATTGATAATTTATTTTTGGTGCCCCGCTACCGCATCGCTCCGGCGATCAGTTTGGAAACTTTACTCCGTTAATTGGACTATTCCTGCCACCCCGATTCCGACG
>Ga0265297_10010301_pt1 | contig 11792 bp, 9 predicted proteins | sample Munlanlwell13791_FD_192502 | JGI IMG/M metagenome (GOLD analysis project Ga0265297, IMG submission 192502) | Leachate microbial communities from a municipal landfill in Southern Ontario, Canada - Leachate well 137-91 | ecosystem: Engineered > Solid waste > Landfill > Unclassified | place...
TGGATGGCGAGATATCGAGGCCGGACAGCGCGGCCGCAATGCGGCTAAGGAGCTACTTTGATATGGCTGAAAAGGCAAAGGACTCGGGAGACCTGATCGCGGCCAGGGGTTATTACGAGGAAGTCATATGTGCCGGAAATATTATGTACCAGGAAGCGGAATGCTATGTCAGGGAGCGTGTCGATCTCGAAAAGGCGCTGGTCAAGGAAGCTCACATCGCCGGGGATTATTACAGGCAGGGAAAACTTGAAGAGGCTAAACGTATGTGGCAGGATATAATAGTGAAAGCCGGCGCATCGGATGGCCGGGCAATATGGCAATGATGACAAAACGGCATAAAACGGAGGTGGGCAATGCTCAATAAAACTGTGGTTTTGGCGGTGTTATTCTCTTCGCTGGTGCATGCTGTTGCGTTCGCCGGAGAGTCGCAGGGCAATACGGTATCGCAGGCGGACAAGGGTTATACATGCAGCCTTAAACAGCTTATAAAGGAGGCGAAGGAGAATATAGCAAAGGTCGATAAGGAGATAGAGAAGAAGGCTGCAGAAGACCGCAATACGCGCCTCGAGGCCCAGGCGCGGGAGTATTTTGAGGCCGGCAATGCCTATTATAAGCAGGGTAAGCTGGAAGATGCAAAGAAGCAATGGCAGGCGGCGCTGGAAATAACGAAGGACCCGTCACTGAAGGGATATATAGAAGAGAGCGACAGGAAAGCGAAAGAAATCCTTCGCCAGAAGAAGAGAAGCGCAAAATAACGGGAGATTCCGGTACTTGACACTCGATATGGATATGGTATAATTTTCCTATGAAAAATTTACGTTTCGAGAGCGCCCGGAACCGCCGGGGTTTCACGCTCATAGAAATGTCGATAGTCCTTGTCATAATGCTCGCATTCCTCGCGATGAGCGTGCCTTTCTTTACGGGTTTTTCGGGCAGCACCGGCCTAAAGACGTCGGAGCGCGAGATAATGACGGTCCTGCGCACGGCCCGCAGCTATGCGGTATCGCAGAACGCGAACTTCAGCGCGGAATTCGACGGCACCGTTACCCCGAATACATACAGGATAGCCAATGCCGCCGGCACTACGATAGACAAGATATTCTCGCTGCCGAAAGGGGTGACCTATTCCACCACGGCGCTGACGACCGTTACATTCACGCCGAACGGCGGTCTTACGAGCCCGGCCGCGGCGAACACCATATCGGTCACCAACCCCAAAGGCACCAAGACGATAACCGTGAACAGGACCACAGGAGCCCTTGAATGAAGACCTTTGAAAGAAGCGGATTTACCCTCATAGAGATACTCATATCGCTGGCCATACTTGTCATCGGCATACTCGCGGTCCTCGCGCTCTTCCCGGTCGGTTTCGACTCGGCGAACCGCTCGGCGGACCTTACGAAAGCCACGATATTCGCGCAGAATACGATGGAAGAGATAAAACGGCTCGGATACCCGGTCACCACGGCGACGTCCGGCGTATTCTCCGACCCGAAGTTCCGCTATACGATCTCGACGACGCAGGTCGCTCCCACGGGCAGCCTGGTCCTAACGACCGTAAGGGTATCGTGGGATTACAAAGGAAGGACATTCAATGAGGACTTTGTCACTCTTATCCCGTCGCTCGGCCCGTAGGAAAGGGCTGACGTTAGTTGAGATCCTCGTAGTATCCGCGATATTCGCGATAATCGCGCTATCGCTCTTCGTCGTCTTCAGGGCGGGGCTTGAGTCGTGGAGCAGGACGCAGGCGCACCTCGAGGTCTACCAGACCGCGCGCACCACTATCGACTGGCTCACGCGCGACCTTTCGGCGGCATACCTGAATTCGAGTAACACGAATATAACGTTCCGTGGTTTTGCATCGGGTGGAAGCACGTGGATGGCAAATAGTGTCGGAAGCGAAGCCTTTTTTATCGCCGCCCTGAACCCGACACAGAACGACCCGAACGCGAAGTTCGAGTTGTGCAAAGTAGGCTACTGGTTGGATGGTAAGGGGACCGCCGCTGACACCTCAGACGACGAGTTAATGAGGTTTTATTATACCCAGACCGCAGCGGCGCCTGACTATACGTTCGGCGCGGGAATGGCGGGCGCATCATCCAAGGTTGCCAAGAATGTGACTGCTTTTACATTGTCATTTATTAATTCAGCCGGCGCATCCTTTAATTGGTGGGATTCCAGGAATAGTTCCTCTGAGCCAACCATGAGAGGCAAGAAACCATCAAAGGTCCAGATTTCCCTTACGATTAAAGAGCCGAATTCTATTAGGACCCAGACATTCACCACAGGCGTTTACATCCCGCAGTAGGGAAGGAAAGCCAGCAATAAATTCATACCAAAAAGCAATAAAGTAAGGTTGACAAAGCCAGTTTTATGCTCTAAACTTATATATTAAGATCCATTCTTTCCTGGGGCAAAACAACGGATTACAACAAAAACAGGACATTAATATTGGGCAAAATCGAAACGTGATGACGATTAAACGGGGAGCAAATAACAGGGGCGTAGCCCTCCTGATGGCCATAGGCGTGCTTGGCCTCCTTTCTTTGATAGGCATAAGCTTCGCCATCAACATGATGATGGCAAGGAAAGAGGCGGTCAACTACGCCAACGCAGTCAAGGCCAGGTATATCGCCGAGGCCGGTGTTAACAAGGCCGTAGCCGATATCCGCAGCCAGGTCAGGACGAGCGCGTACGGCAACCTGAAGAATTACATAACGAACTACGCCGCGACGAGCGGGACGAATGTCGCGTTCGGAGCGGGAGCGTATACGCTGACGATCTCATCCGAAGAGAGCAAGGTCAATATCAATACCTTCGATGAGACCGACGGAAGCCAGATAACGGAACTGCAGAGTTTCCTTTCGAACCAGCAGATAGCGAACATCATAGATTACAGGGACGGCGATTCGGTCAACACTACGGTCGGCGGCACGTCCGGCAACATAGAAGGGACCGCGCAGTGCAAGAACCAGCCGTTCGATACGATAGCTGAACTGCGCGTCGCCACGGGCATAACGCAGGCGGTCTTTGACAGCAACAGGCAAAGGGTTACGGTGAACAAGCCGATAATCCGCGGCGGCCTTCTCGGAAAGTATTATAGCAACCTGACGGGAGCGAGCCCGAACGTCTTCATCGACAAGACGAGCTTCAGGGAGAAGATAATCGAATTAGGGCCGGTCTACCAGACGCCCGATGACGCCGTCATGCCGGGAACAGACGGCGACGGGGGCGATACGTGGGCTGAGACGCACGACGCCGAGATGGCCGGCGGCTCCACCATAGCAACAGTCGGCGATTACGGCCTCACGATATTCGGGGTGATCTGGACGGGCTATTTGGAGATACTCGATACGGAAACCGGTTCCCCGATAACTTTCTGGATAACCTGCGACGACGGCGCGAAATTCTATATAAACGACACGCTCGTCTGCTCCCGCTGGACGGATAAGCTGGTCTCCGAGAACTACCCGTGGGACAGGACCGCGTCCGGCACGTATACGTTCCTGAGGCCCGGATGGCACAGGATACGCCTCGAATATTACGACCAGACCTTTCATAATTCGGTCCAGCTGAAATGGAAGAACGCCTCGTTCGCTTCGGCAACCCCGGTTCCTGCTGAGCGCCTCGGATATGACCCAAGGACAGAGCCGGCGAACGGCTATAACCATGCGGGCATCTATACGGTAAGCGCGACCGCGAACATGCTGAGGGGAGGGCAGGTAGCCGCAGTAAAACAGGTCTCGGCGGTGGTCTCGGTATTCGGGACCTGGACGCAGACGACGAAGGAGGAGTTCTACGCGGCGTGGTTCGGCAGGTACGGGAATTTCCGCGACGGCGAGGTCTTCAACGTCAACTGGCTCGATAACTGCCCGACCGAAGAGGACACCTGGAACGCCGGCGCCGGAAGGATGCAGTGGGATACGGCGGCTTACGCGAGGACCCCGGACTCGGTGAAGCTCGGATATTGGGACAATATTGACGAGGACCCGGCATACTCGGCGGTCATGATGAAGGGGTATTATTACAACAGGTCATGGTGGGAAAAGGGCACGATTAACATAAGTTACCAGGATTTCCAGGATAATGACAGCGACGGCGACAGGGAGGTTTTCCTCGACACCAACACGTTCGAGTGCAAGCATTTCGAGGTCAACCGTAATTACTTCAGGCCGAACACACAGAGCGTCTTTGTCCGGGCATTCGTCAGGGAGCCGGCCCCTTCAAGCCGGATTGCATGGCGCGGGACAGGGACAGTGTATCCCCTGCCGTTCCCGCCGCCCACAACACCGCTTTACTCTGGCAGCAGCAGGTGGGTCTACTATTACGACCAGGACGGCAACGGTGTCTTTGACGGGAATATCTCGACGCATACCGGCGAACCGGAGGTCTATCCGGTCTATGACTCGGGCGGGAGCCCGACATATATATATAACCCCTCGCGCCCGGCAAGCTGGACACTGGAAAGCATACCGGCGCCCGGGACCTACACTTACTGGCAGCCGGAGGCGCCATTCTGCGGATGCTGGCTCTTCGCGAAGGGCGTGGAGGACGACACATGGCCTACGGGATACGGGGGGGAGACCTTCACGGCAAGGGGTTTCAAATCACTCGCCACGGACAGCCACGGCACGGGTGTCGTAAATACCGAGCCAAAACCTCTCTATCCGTTTGGTGATGTAAGCGAGATAAGGATGTACGGGGCGATGTCATACACGCAGTTCAATTACCTGTCGGATAGAGCGTTGGGAATGATAGGCTCCAATAACGGCACTACCGCGTCATACAGGGCCTGGATAAACGGCGGTCTTGGGGCGCTTTCGTCCTGGACCCCGACCCATCCGGCCGCGAACACGACAATATTCAAATACGTCGCGAACAACCAGTACCTCGGATGGGATTGGGCTGATTTCAACAGGGGCCAGTGCACTATAGGCCCGAGCGATTGGGACAAAGCCGGCGCGGTCACGAGATTGCAGACGCACTGGGACAATTTCCGCGGGATCCCCGAGAGCGGTTATATAGCGTCGACCCCTTTTTATGCCGGGTCATTCGTGAAATGGGGGACGGTAACATGGTCTCCGCAGGCCCAGCCGATGGCGAATACGGCGGTTACCATGTATGTAAGGAAGACGTCGACCGCATTTCCGGCATCGGATGTCGCGTGGGGGACCGCGCTCGCGAATGGCGCGGCAATACCGGGGACAGACCCGTGGGCACAGTATAAGGCGGTCCTAACCACCACAAATATAAGCAGGGACCAGTATGCGGCAAGCTCAAGGACTCCCGTCCTTGCGGACGTTACGATTACGTATTTGCCGGTGATAAAAATAGAATATTGGAGGGAAGGGCTATGATAAAGATTATAGGAATATTTATTGCCGTATGTATGGTCTTTTGCGCGGTGACATCGACACGTGCCGACTCGGTAGTCCTGCAGAACGGCAGGACGCTGGAAGGCAGGATACTTGAACAGACCGAGGACTATATCGAGATAAAGCTCGGGTCGGGCAAGATGAAGCTCGGCAAGAAAGACATAAAGTCATTCGAGATAAAAGAGCCGGCCGAAGGTTATTCAACCGCAGACCTTCCCGATATCGAAGTGATCCCGGAGGAAACGGCGATACGGAAGCCGGCCGCCGCGGATATAAAACTGAAGGCGGAGTTCACGAAGGGCAAGGTCTTCGTGAGCGGTACGAGCTCCTATCCGAACAACACTCCGTTGAGGGTCTATTTCATGCAGGGCGAGAGTGTCGTGATGGTCAAGGAATCCCGCGTCAAGAGGGGAGAGTTCTATGTCGCGTTCGGGCCTTTCGAGAAGGAGATAATGGCCGGAAAGTATTCCGTGCGCGCTGAGGCGGCCATAGACGGCTCGAAGGCCTATTCCGAGCCCTTCGCGCTCATCATCGGCAGCGGAGAGCGCGTAAAGGTCGACGAGACGAGGGAGAGGCAGTACCTTCAGGAAAAGGCGCAGGAAGCGTCCGGGCTCTACGAGGAACTGAACAAGGCCTACAGTAACGCGAAGGCCTCCTATGACGAGCGGAAATGGAAGGAATGGTCGCAGGGATGGCTTGGGAGGGCAAACGCGGCGGGCGTGAAATTCAACGACGACTCCAGGAAGTACGTGGCGTCTGTCCGTCCGGTCTCGCAGAGGAGGCTGCAGTTCTGCTTCCACCAGCTCCCGCTCCTGCTTCGCGCTTATACTATAGAGCTTAATTCAAAGGGCAGGCCTTCCGGGCAGGTGCTTCCGATGCAGGACGCGCAGGTGCTGAGGCAATCCTTTGACAGGGCTTTGTCCGAGACGGTGCAGGACGTATCCGCCGTCGCCGCGGACTTGAACCATAAGAGATAATGTGATATATTTGTATAACTAGAAGCGCATCGGACTGTCGGGTGAGGGGGGACATTCTGTGGGCAAGATGACTTCGTTTAAAGCCGTTAGGATTGTAACAGCTCTTACCGGCTTTTTTTGTTTTTTATGCCTTGCCCGGGCGGAAGTTTTGCCTTCGCCGAAGATCACGATACTGAAGGCCGAGTATAATGTATCGGAAGGGAAGCCCATGATAGAAGTGGAGGGCGAGACGGACCTCCCGGAAGGCGCGACGCTTTCGGTTTTCATCAGGAAGGGCTCGGAACTTACGGCTTACAAGGAGATAAAGACGGCATCGGGCAGGTTCAACGCCAAGCTTGGCCCGTTGGACAAGGAGCTTGACGGGGAATACAGCGTGCAGGTCGTGTCAGCCCCGGATAGCTCGCACAAGACGATACAGGCGGTATCGCTTTTCAAGGCGGTTGCCGTCAGCCATGAAAAGTCCCCCTACGGGATAGAGATCTGGGCATACAACGAACAGTACGGCAAGCAGGTGATAGTGCACGCGGACGGAAAGACGAGCCTGCCTGACGGCGCGGTCCTTAAGGTATACCTGAAGCGAATAGACACTGTCATCGTTTTCGGCGAATGCGTGGTCGCCGGCGGCTCGTTCAGTTTTTCGTTCGGGCCTTTCGGCAAGGAACTGGCGCCGGGGGCGTATACGGTCGAGGCGGAGTTCTTCCCCGACCTGCAGAGGCCGGAATTCAGGAAGACGGCCGATAACCAGAAGATACCCGCGTCGAAAAATTCCTGCGAGGCGGTGATAGGCAAAACCCCGGATGCCTCGAAGGCCGAGAATGCCGCGCGGCAGGAAGTCAACTCGGCGGTGACGACCCTTGATGAATTATATTGGGAGTTGAAGGATGTCTACGCGCTGTCGCAGACGCATTTCGACCCGGCGACCTGGGACGAATGGTCCGACAGGTGGCGTTTTCACCTGAAGAAGGTAAGCAACAGCCTTAAAGACGGCTCCGGCAGGTACAGGTCCCTGTCGTTATATCCGGAGGCCGAGAAGGGCCTGCCGCTGGCGGTCAGGTACCTTTCGGAGATATATGTTATAATGACCGATACGTTGAAGAACCGCGTCCCCGCAAAGAAAGGGGAACTCGAAAAGCGCTGTTATGCCCTGGAGAACGAACTGGTGAAGCTCATGGAGAAGATGAAGGCCGAGTTGGCGAATTCGCCGAAGGTGTAAGGGGATGATAAAGAAGGGTGTTGCGATAGTATTTGCGCTCGGGGTCCTGGCGATGCTCTCGTTGATCGGCTCGACGATGGTCCTGTCGGTCATAATGGAGCAGAAGGGGGCCGTCAATGCGACCGCGAAGGTGAAGGCGAAGTATCTCGCCGACGCGGGTGTCGCGCGGACTATCGCGGAGCTAAAATACGGCAACCAGGGCGCGCGCAATAATTCGGTCGATACGCTGGCGGAGACGGTATTCGCGAGCGGCCTGTCCGATAATACTCTTCTCTACGGGCGCGGCAGTTACAGCGTCACGGTCATCGACTGCGCGAGCCGCATAAACCTCAACGGCGGTAACAGCGCCGCGCGCCTGTCGCTGATGCTCCAGAACCTCAGTACGGTCACCGCGGCGGGGCTTACGGCCGCGGAATGCGATACGATCGTCGCGAACCGCCCGTATGTCTGTACAGAAGAGGTAAAATCGAAAGCGGGCATATCAAGCGCCAAGTTCGCGAAGATAGAGAATTTTATAACGGTATTCGGTTTTGTAGACCCGAAGACCGTGGATCCGCAGAACCTCGCTTCTCCCTACGTGCTTCAGCCCCGTTCACCGGTCAACGTCAATACCGCTCCGGAAGAGGTCCTCAGGGCGGTGCTTATGGGCGTAGAGGCGGCCCATTCCTGCCCTAAGTGCGGCGGCGACGGGTACTATTTTGATGTCCTAGGCAACCACCTCGATTGCCCTTATTGCGACGGGTCGGGTTCGCCGGGTTCCATCACGGGCAACCTTGTCATAACCGCGGCGGAAGCGCAGAACCTCGCGCAGTATATAGTTGCGAACAGGCCGTACCTGAACTGGGAATCTTTTTATGCTTCGATAAAGTCGTTCTTCAATAACGGAACGACATCATCCGACCAGGAAGCAGTAATGGCGAACGCGAACCCGAATACCGGTTTCTCGTGGGCCCGCAACGACGCATGGGCGTCCAGGCTCGGTTATGTCGGAAAGTACGTGATAGATATAAACAAGAACGGCACCGTCGAGGCGTCTGATAAGGGCCTGACCAAGAGCACGACTGAGTTCAGTTTCAATTCCGGCGGTTACTACGAGATAAGGTCTACCGGTGTTTACAGGACGGCGGGCGGAGTCCCGTTGGCCCAGCGAGGCGTCGTGATGACAGTAAGGCTCTTCGGGACGGTCAGGGCGACGTCCCAGTCAGATTTCGACGGGGCGGGCAATACAAAGACCAGCATATCGACGTATCCGGAGCCGGCGGGCGTTGGGGTCTCCGCGGCGGCTTACGACGGGCAGATAATGCTCTCGAGAATAAACCGCACGACACCAAACTCGGGTAAATATTTCAGGGCAAATTATAATACGACGCTGAATGCAGATGCGGGGGGAGGCAGCACTGTCCTGCAGAACCCGCCCAATCCCGGGTCCGGGATATCGGGCACAAAACCTAATGTAAACAGCTTAGCGTCCTACAGCTCGAGGGGGGAGTTGGCTCCTGACGGCATGATCGTCGATACTTATGATGTCGTCTGCCCGGACTACTTTCCCTCGAATAACATAACCTATAATGCGGGAACGATGGAAGTATGGTTCAAGACGATGTGGAACAGCAACGATACGCTTATGTATAACGATAATTGCAAGGACCGCAAGGTCTACCGCCTCATGAGCAGGGACGAGATAACCGGCGTCGGCACGAAGACATGGCCTTTCTCGACGTATGTCTTCTACTCGCAGAATTTCGGAAGCGTACAGAAAGGGTGTTCGATCGGCGCCCAGGGTTACGGATACTACCAGAGCGGCCTCTGGTCCTATATACCGAACACGCCCGAGGGCTCAGGGGATTATAAGATAGAGTTCTGCAGGAATTATGTCGGCACCGAGGCGATGGGTATATGGAATTCCGGCAAGTGGCGCCATTATGTCATCACATGGAAAGAGCCTCCGAACGGAGGGGCATGCAACCCGGCGAATACCGGGAATTGGCCGGGGAGCTATCCGAATGACCTGAAAGTATACATGGACGGCACCGAGAGGAGCGCGGACCAGTACTTCCACCACCTCGAATACCTCGACAGCACTTCGGCGCAATACCTGATGCTTGGCCACGAGTGGTGGGCGGGTTCGGGCTCCGTATCGCATTACGAGCGCAACCAGCTGAACGGCGTAATAGGCTCCGTGAGGATATGGGATACCCAGTTGTCCACGGCGCAGGTGTTGGCCGAATACGGCGCGGGGCTTTTCCAGAAGACCGGGACTTATGTATCGCCTACGCTGGCCGTACCGGCCGCCGATGGCCCGACGGTAGAATGGGGCACGGCAAGCTGGACGGGCATAGTGCCCAGCAGTGACGAGTCGATAACTATGGGCGTGGATACGAACATCTCAGGGACCTATTACGGCAATTGGACATCTACAGGGACCGGAGAGGCGATAGTAGACGGCTCGGGCAACCGGCTCAGGAGCGGCTCAATACGGTTCAGGAGCGTTTTTAGTTCCACTAAGGGCTCCTCAGCCCAGCCGGACGCGGATGTGATGAGGAATTGCACCGACCCGTCATTCGAGACGCATCCTCCGGGGGCAGGCGGAAACGAAGCGCCTCTGCCGCCTGGATGGGGTGCTGCCCCGACCTGGGGCACCATGCTTTGCACGAAGGGAAGGCCCGTCCACGGCGGGACGTGGTGTGCCGGGAATTTTGGAAATGGCAGGGTCTCCATAGATGTCCCGATAACCGGAGGGAAAGCGTATAAATTTACCGGATGGTCATGGTTGCCAAGCGGGTATGGGGTCATCAACTGTTATTATACATTGTGGTTTAACGGTACCGGCGGATATAACAGCGGGGAGGTATCCATAATGGGAACACGGGATGCCTGGCTCCTTACCCGTATACCCACCCACGGCGGCTGGGTAACAGCTCCCGCTGACGCGACAATCTGTACTATCTCTTTGTGCAGCTGGGCTGGCGGCGCCTGGATACCCGCGAGTTGGGACGATCTGGCGCTCATCGAGCAGGGCGCAACGGTCCTGGTCCCGCTTACAGATACGCCGGTTATCGAGGACGTTAGCATAACCTATCTGCCCAGGACGCAGGTATTATACAGCAGGGAGTTTTGAGGATGTATTTTAAGGCCGGCAGGGTGTTTGTTATCCTGGCCGGCCTTTTTTTTGTTTTCGCGGGCAGCGCACCGGCCGACGAAATATACCTAAAGAACGGAAGGATGATGCAAGGCGAAATAATCGAAGAGTCCGACGGCGAGGTCATCCTAAGGATGAAACTCGGGAAGACGGTCGTCCCGAGGAAAGATATCGTATCGATGGAAAAGAAGGACCTGCCGGAGGATTATTTCGGACTCCCGGATGAGAAACCGGAAAGATCGTCCGCCACCCCCGGCGAAAAAACGCAAGACAACAAGGTGCCGTATGATTTCAAGATAACCGCCTCGTACGAGCCGCAGGCCGATAACGTGCGCGTTACTGTTTCAGGCGAGGCGACCTTGCCAAACGGCGCGACAATCGAGATCTTCATAAAGAGGCGGGAAAGGTTTATCACGTCCGGCAGGACGAGCGTCTTTGGCAACAGGATCTCGATGGATTTCAGGTTCTCGAAGAGGAGGTTCTTCCCGGCCGTATATACCGTTTCGGCGATATTCATTCCGGAGCGCCAATCCCCGGACGTCAGGAAGATACTGCAAAGCAATTTCGCGTTCGGCCCGAGGGTAAAGACGGTGGAGGCCTCATGCCCCCTTTACGCAGGCAGGATCAGGGAGATAATCGAGGCGGAAGTCGAAGCGAAGTGCGAGGTCGGCACCGCCATGGCTAAGCTCGAGATGATGCAGTCGGAGCTTTCCGCCAAGTTCACGGCAGCGAAGAAGAATTTCAAAGCGAGGGAATGGGACAAGTGGTCCTATACGTGGATGCTGTATATGAGGGGCATCCAGAAGAAACAGGACCCGCGGAATTCCTTCTTCCCGGAAGCGGATGAGGCCGTGGTAATAGCCGCAAATACGCTGCTGAAGCTCTGGCAGTACTGCAACCTCGAGCTCAGGGACCCCGCCGCCTATAATAAGATAAAGAACGACCCGAAGACGAGGATAAGGCCCGAGGAGCTCAAGAAGCTGCTGGATAAAGGTTCGTTCAATGAATTGCTGGACAACATAAGGAAAGAAGCGTCAATGCCGGAGATGTATAAATAAAATGCGCGCAAGGAGAGGCGTCGCGATACT
>Ga0265297_10010302_pt1 | contig 11792 bp, 12 predicted proteins | sample Munlanlwell13791_FD_192502 | JGI IMG/M metagenome (GOLD analysis project Ga0265297, IMG submission 192502) | Leachate microbial communities from a municipal landfill in Southern Ontario, Canada - Leachate well 137-91 | ecosystem: Engineered > Solid waste > Landfill > Unclassified | place...
TATCCAAGGTATTCATATTCAGAGGGTTAGAAAAGAATTATCTCTGCCGTTTTTTAGAGAATTTGTCTAATGTGATATCGGAATGCTTGGAAACCGGAAGGTTGGCCTTGATGAGTTTTTCTATTTCCCGCACATCCCTTTCCTGATCGGGAGTGGCGAAAGAGATAGCATGTCCTTTATGGCCCGCTCGGGCTGTCCTGCCTATACGGTGCACATAATTATCCGCGTCTTCCGGAAGGTCGTAGTTGAGCACCAATTCTATCCCGGTTACGTCTATGCCGCGCGAGGCTATGTCCGTAGCGACCAGGATCCTGTATTTACCCGACCGGAAACCTTCGAGGGCATCTTTACGCTGGACGAGAGAACGGTTCGAATGGATCTCGGAAACGGAATGCCCCATCTCGCGTATAGACCTGACAATCTTCCTGGCGTTATACTTGGTGCGCGAAAAAAGGAGCACCGAACCGTGGTACTGCGAAAGCAGCTGTTTAAGCAAGCGCGGTTTGGCTTCCTTCTTTAAGATGAACAATTCCTGCGTCACCTTTTCCGCGGTGGTACCCGACGGGGCTATCTCCACGCTTAAAGGAAGCTTCATATGGCGCGAGGCGATATTCATGATTTCCTTGGGCATAGTCGCCGAAAAAAGCATAGTTTGCCTGTCCCGGGGGAGAAAACGCAGTATCTTGTCTATCTGCGGGGCAAACCCCATATCGAGCATACGGTCCGCCTCATCGAGCACAAGCATTACCACATTATCCGGAATGAAATTCCACTGCGACATATGGTCGATCAGCCTGCCCGGAGTGGCAATTACCATGCGGGGATCTTTACGCAAAGCATGCACCTGCGGTTCCATAGGGGCTCCCCCGATAAGGCAGGCTGTTTTCATGCCGAAAGCGCAGGCTAACGGCTGGCAGGCTTCGTGTATCTGGATAGCCAGCTCCCTTGTAGGCGCAAGCACCAGGCCCACCCCCTCCTTCTGCACCAGGCGCTGAACCATCGGAATAAGGAACGAATGCGTTTTCCCGGTACCGGTCTGCGCTATTCCAACGATATCCTTGCCGGATATGGCCAGCGGGATAGCTTTAAACTGTATAGGAGTAGGTGTCTTGAATTTTATGCGCTCCAGAATATCCAGTATCTTGGGAGCGATACCCAATCCGTAAAAAGTCTGATTGTTTTGAGCAATATTGTCTTTATTCATATTTTTCACTTTCCCGATTATTATACTTCTTATTTCCCTCTAAAGCCAATCATTTTTACATGCTCCGGGGGTTTTAGCTAAATCGGTAAGAAAGCGCGCCTTGAGCAGCCCCTCTTCCCATTCCCCTTCGGCAGTAGAATCCCAGACGATGCCCCCGCCAATTCCCATCTCTCCCCGCCCGCCCTTTATGAGAAGCGTGCGTATGGGTATATTGAAAAACATATCCCTCTGCGGAGTAATATAGCCTATAGCGCCGGTATATATCCTGCGCTCCTCTTTTTCCAATTCCCTGATAATCTCCATAGCGCGGATTTTTGGGGCCCCGGTTACCGAACCTGAAGGAAAAAGCGCGGTAAAGAACCTGCGAAATTCCATATCCCTGTCTACTCTTGCCTTAACCGTAGAGGTCATCTGGCAGAGGGTGTTATACCTGGCTACCTCAAAAAGCGCGGGGGCCCTGACAAGCGAACCAAACCTGCCCAAATCATTCCTCAAGAGGTCGGCGATCATGACATTCTCCGCCCGGTTCTTAGGGTCATGCTTCAGGCGCAGGGAAGAAATCATTCCGGACAAGGCCCCTTTGCCCCTGGGCCAGGTGCCCTTCATCGGCTTGGTCGTCACATGCCCCCCGGACTTCTTGATGAATAACTCCGGGGAAAGGGAAAGGATATCGAACCCGCCGGCGCGGATATATGACGGGTAAGGCACCGGCTGAGCAGCCAGCAGCCTCTTATAAAGGGAGAGCGAATCTCCTGCAAATTCGAAAAGGAGCTTTATGCAATAGGTAATTTGATAAACCTCGCCCCTGGCTATATATCCCCGGATGGTATCGATATTCGAGGCATACTGGCCGTAACTGATATTAAGCCGGATATTCTCCGGGACAGAACCCCGGTCCGGAGGAGCAGCAAGGCTCCTCCTCTGGGCATTTTTGTAAGCCCCGAAACAAAGCAAGGGGAAATCCTGCCCCTGCCTGTTGCGGCGCAATCTGTCCTCGAAATAATACCCCGCTTCATAAGAAAAGAACCCGGCAAGAAAATACCCCGCCGAAACAGCCCTCTCCATCTCCTCAAAACAACTCTCCAGCAAAGAAGGTCCAGTGCAGGAAATTATAAAATCCGGATCGGAAAAAAGAAGGGGTTTTCTTTCGAACTGAATAGCTACTTTCATCACTCGTTTAATCCTGAAACGGGAAGAAAAACGGCGGGCATGGGATCTTAATTTATCAGGATTTCGGTAACCGTCATATTGACCTTAAGGAGACCTTCCTTTTTCTGCGGAGTAAGGCGAAAATCGGAAACCCTGAGCAGTTGCGGGGAATTCTCCAGCTGATAGATAAAATCAGCCAGGTTGCTGATTTTTGTCTCCGCCTCAATCTTGACGGAATATTTCTTGTAGAATTCCGACTTATCCACCGCGTTAGGCTTTATATCCTGTATGAAAACGGCGACGCTCTTGCCCATCTTTTCGATGCTGCTGAGCAGCCCGGCTATCGCCTCTTCATCGGACTGCTCCTGCTTTATGCTTTGGGCGAACTTCTTGTACTCCTCGCTTATCGTTGCATCCTGGGCAATTATAAGCATGGACTTCTCGAGCTTCTTCTCCTCGATAGAAATCTTCTCGTTGAGGTCGTCGAGCTTCTCCATCACCGGCCTGAATACTACCCTGTCGAACAAAACCAGGGCGACCACTGCCACCGTTATGTAGAACAGGCGCTTTTCTTTTTTTGACAAACGTGACAAAAAATCCATATTTTTTTAAAGTTCGTACTTGTCCTTTATCTTGTATTTATTCTCCAGGGGACAGGATATCTCGAATTCGGTTACCTCTTTATCCCCTACCTTGCGCTTTGTGGCGTACTTGGACTTGACATTCTGGAAATACCCGGACTCCTCCAGCTTGCTGACAAAACTAAACACCTCGGACATCTCGTTGGATTGGCCTCTTAAGGTCATCTCTTCTTTGCCTTCGAAACTTATCGAGGTCAAGTGCATCTCCGGAAGAAGCGCCTTATGGACCTCATAAATCAGGTTCAACGCGCTGCCCCGCGTATAAACCCTTTCTTTTATCGCTTCTATGCCGCGGATCATCCCGTTCAATTCCTTGGTCTTGCCCTGTATATCCGCCAGGCGGCGCTTCAATTGCCCAAGGTACCTTTCCTTGTTATACATCCTGCCGAGGAATACCCCGGATACGGCAACCAGTATGAAGACAAGCAGTATGCCCATAAGATACAGGTCTTTCCCCTTCTCCTTAACCGCCCTGCCGATCTGGTGCTCCTGGGGGATAAGGTCGATCTTGTGCTCCCCGGCGGGAAGCCCGAGCCCGATCAACCCGGCGTAAGACAGGTCGGTCCTTACCAGGTTATTGTAAGAAACCAGCCCCTCTTCGGTCAGGGGGATGCCCTTAAACTGGTCCATTATCTCCACGGGAGCGCCAAGCTCTTTCTCCAGCGTTTCTTTATCCAGGCTGTCCGCGAGAAGGCGGGGGCGGCTGATGATTATCTTGGCCACCTCCTTGCCCGTAATCTCGTTCTGGTAGGCGTATATGGAATGCCCTATCTCCTCGATAAACTTCTTCTGCCATTGTTCGATCTGCCCGGGGAACTGCGAAATCCCCAGGGATATGCTCCTGCCGAAAACCAGTTTTTCGTTAAGCACGACCTCGAAATCGCTGGTATCGCAATCCACGTCTATGAGGATCTGCACCTTGTCCGAGGGCACCTTGTCCCGGCAGACCAGGTTTTTCCAGTTGAGCAGCCCCTCCGAGCTGAAGCTTACCTTTTGCACCTTGAGCCCGGCGTTCTCCAGGATCTTGAAATACCTGGAGACTATATCCTTATGCACAATAACCAGGAGCACGCTGCTATAACCGTCCGCGTTGCTCCCCAGGATCTGGTAATCCTTGATTACCTCGTCGCTGGCATATGGGGTCTGCTTGCCGATCTGGAGCTCGATCATATCTTTTATCTCCGAGGGGTTGGCGGAAGGAAGATCCAGGTTCCTGGTAGTGGTAAGGTGCCTGGGCACGGAAAGGACCAGGTAACGGGAGTTTATCTTGAGCTCTGCGGCCAGCCCGGTAACCCTGCGCGAGATCTCCTCATCAGGCAAAGAGGAAATCCCCAGCGCCTTGATCATGCAGACCTTTTTATCCTTCTTGATCTGTTTTACCTGGATAAGCCTCAGCCAGTTATTGTCCATCTGAAGGACGGTGACGATTTTTTCTTGTTTTTGAAATATGTTGTTCAGGTCAATTTTCATGCCAATATAATATTTTAGGGTCCTTGGTATTCTGGCGCTTGAGCACGCAGACGATCTGCCTGGAACGCGTGGCGCCGTCATCCTTCATCTGGCCCAAAGAGAGAATCCTGAAGGTATCTGACCTCACCGTAAGTATATTCCGCGAGACCAAGGTGTTTATCTGCGTCGCTTCTTCCGTGAATAAAGAACCGATATTCATCAATTCCGAAGGCGAATTAAAAACCGGGTCATCCTCCGTGCCCGGGACTCCGTCTCCCCCGTTCCTGTATTCGATTATATCCTCGCAGAGACCGCTTTCCAGCCCCAGGGCATACAGGCATTTAAACCCGGCGGTATTGATATTGACTTTTTCGGTATCATACACCGTAATCACATCCTTGATCCTGGAAAAAACCTCTTCGCTCATCCCTTTAACCAAAAGCAACTCTTCGGCCACCTGGAATTTGCCGTTTTTGCACTCATAGGGCGAAGAAAGCCCCTGGTAGTAATCGTTCTCCGCCCCTCCCACGGAAAGCGCGACATCTTTATCGCGCCAATCTGCGATACAGCGCGCCGTATCTATGGCGTCCTCCTTATCCATCCCGCCCACGCGCTCAAGCAAATTAACTATTATATCCTCCTGCGCGCTGTTTATATCTATCCTCGCGCTTTCATCCATCGCCCCGTAAAGCACGAAAGCGTCTTCGTCCTCCTGGTCTTTGCCCCCGGAGGGATAACTGACGGTAAAGAACCCCCCGCCCAACTGGAAACTGTCGAAGAACTCGCCATTATTCGCCCAGGTCTCGTTGAGCGTATCGCAGCTCGGGCTTTCATCCTCGTACAATTCGACAATCGCCCTTTCTATACCGGCCCGCGCAAGATAATACATCTTCATCCTGTCCTGGAGGTGCCTGGCAAACTGCAGCTGCGACCTGACCATAGAGCCCAGATTCACCACAAGCATGGTCAAGAAAGCCAGGATCCACAATACGATAATCAGTATGCTTGCGCGGGTAGAATAAGCCTTTGTTTTCCCGGTAAGAAGCATTATTGCACAAGCTCCTTCTTCTGTCCCCCCGTGCCGATGGGGATAAAGATAGTCTTGACAAGATCGGCTTCTTCCCCGGCTTTCTCTCCGAAAAACAACTCTACCCTCAACGCCCGGGGCAGGGTATCCTGTTCATCCCTGACCCAGTCGTCCTTCCATTTGTATTCCCCGCTGGCGTTATCGAGATAACAATAGCTGAACTTCAACTCCGCCACCGGGGACAAAATGGCATAGACGCTCCCCTGCTCATCCTTTTTAAAAACCTGCGCATAACTCTCCACCGCGCGGCAGAAAACCTTATCTTCATTCAGAAAATAGCTTACCCTGCTTACGTTCCCTTCGCAGACAGAAGGAAAAGAAACAGAGTCTTCTGTGCCTTCGAAAGGTATGGAAGAAAACCGGAAAGAATTCCTTACCTCCACACTCATCTTATCGATGGCCAGCCTCAACTTGTGCCCCTGGTTCCGGGCAAGATAGGCCTTTTTCCAGACCGCGATACCACCGGAGAAAACGGAATATACGGTAACCGACACCAGGACGATTATCGCCCCGCTGATAATAAGTTCAAGCAGGGTAAAACCCTTGCCCTTCATGCCGCGCCTGCGTTTACTTGACATTTACGGACATAAAATAAGTGACCAAAGGGGTTATCCCGCTTCTTTTCCCCTCTCTCCAGCGGACTGTATCGCGCACCAGATAAAGGTTGTCGTATTCCGCATCGCTCTCTAATCCTACCTGCCAGCTGAATTCTACGTTTCCCGCTTCCGACTGTCCGCTTAAACCCGTAAATGCGGCATTCTTTTCGTTCCTGAAAGATATCTCCGCTTCCGCCATCTTCTCCTCTGCGAGAAGCCCTGCCTCAAGGCTGCAGTGCGCCGTATTCAATACCCCGAGGCACTTGGTAAGCCCCTGGAGCACAAAAATCAACCCCATCGACAGGATGGCCACGGCAACCATTATCTCTATCAAAGTAAAAGCTCTATTTTTCCCAATTTCCGATATCATCATCGCTCTCTATGCCGTCGGCTCCCATGGAATATAAATCGTAATCCTCTCCTTCATGGGTAGCCGGATTTTTATACTGATAAGCCTTGCCCCATGGGTCAAGCGGCTCCTTCTTAAGATAGGGCCCATTCCAATTTGCCCCCTCGGACAGGTCACCCGGCTTGGTCGATAACGCGCTCAAACCCTGTTCTGTAGTGGGATACCGCCCGTTATCCAGCTCGTAAAGGTCAAGGGCAGTGGCGATATTTGCGTTTATATCGGACTTAGCTACCGCCGTTTTAGCCTGGTCGGAGCGCCCGGCAAGCCGCGGCAAGACCATCGCCCCCAAGACTCCTATAATGACCACAACAAGCATAAGTTCTATAAGGGTAAAACCTTTCTTCTCTCTCATTTTTCCCCCTTGTTCTGCAGTTATCTGATACCCATATTTATCTCGAATACGGGCAGGAGCATCGCCATAACGATGAACCCTACCACAATCCCCATAACCAAGATTATCGCCGGTTCAAGCAATGAGGTCAAGATTTTATTTATCTTCTTTACCTCGCGTTCATAGAATACCGCTACTTCCAGCAGGACCTCCTGCAGATTCCCCCCCCTTTCCCCTACGGCTATCATGTCGGTAAGAAACGGAGGGAACCAATCTGACTTTTTCATTCCCTGGGAAAGAGGCGTGCCCACAAGCAGGTCCCCATGCACCTTCTCCAGCTCAACCCGGAATACCTCGTTATTGATCGTAGGGATGGTTATCTGGAGAGCCTCCAGCACGGGGACTCCGTTTTCCAGCAACAGGGCAAAAGTACGCGTGAACTCCGCGAGCATAGCCTTTTTGTTAAAGACGCCCAGGAGAGGCAGTCTCAATTTGATCCTGTCGAGAAAGGCCTTTTTCTTTTCGGCGAGCTGTTTCTGCCTGAACGCCGAAAAAATAAAGAACAGGAGCAGTATGCCAACATACCAATAATGCCTGATCCCGTCGCTTATGGAGATAAGTATCCGCGTAGGAAGAGGCAGGACTTGTTTGGTCTCGCTGAACATCGTGACAAGCCTGGGGATACCGTAAGTAAGCAGGACTATCACGACCAGGATCCCTACCACAATTATAAATATGGGATAAGCCAGGGCTGAGGTGATGTTCGCCTTTATCTCCTCCTGTTCCTCCCTGAATTTGGCGAGCCTGGTAAGCGTCGCATCGAGCACGCCCCCCGATTCCCCGGAACGCACCATATTCACGTAAAGGAGCGGAAAAACATGCGGGTACCTGCTTAAAGCCTCCGAAAAAGTCCTCCCGTCTTTAAGGTCACCGGCTATAGATACGACTATATTCCTGAGTTTTGGATTTTCCGTCTGGGAGGACAAAATGTTTATTGCTTCAAAAAGCGGGACCTTCGATTTTACCAGCGTAGCCAGCTGTTCGGTAAATACGTTCAAATCGCGCGAGCCTATCCTGTCAAACCATCCCGGCTCTTTCGAAACGGGCACCTTGACAGGCTGGCTCTGTCCACCGGCACCCCTGAGTTCGATACGTATGGGAACATAACCCATTTGCTCGACCTTGCTCACGGCTATCTCTTTAGAGCCGGCTTCAACAACCCCTTCCACGATCTCCTGCGGGCCCTTTTTTGCTTTATAGGCGAATAGCGGCATATTATTTTTTCTCCAGCAGCATTATCAGCTCATTATTTTTCATGCTCGCGATACCGCTCTTGATGGGCATAGGAGAATTGTCATCTATTTTCACCGCGCCTTCCTTCAGGCAGATAATGATCGGTTCATGAAAGTCCAGGAGGGAAAGTTCCCCCTCCTCTCCGGGAAGGGTCACCGAAGAAACCAGCCCCTGGAAGACGACGGAAGCGGTTTTGATATCGAGCACCGAGGTCTTGAACAATCTTTATTCCTCCGACTGGGTCACCCTGAGGATCTCCTCGGGCGTAGTCAGGCCGTCGATCATCTTTTTCCACCCGCAGATGCGCAGAGTCTTCATCCCTTCATCTACCGCCTTCTCGCGCAGCTCGTCAGTAGAAGCCTTGCGCAGCATCAAATCCCTTATCCCTTTATCCGCAACCAGGATCTCGTGGATAGCCGTCCTGCCTTTGTACCCGGTAAAATTGCATTCCTTGCACCCGCGGCCCTTATAAATCTTGAAGTCGGAAACTTTTATATGCTCCCGTCCGAATTTGCTGCTCTCGATATCCTGTTTTATTATCGTCCTTATATTCTCGGGGACGTTCTCGTCTATCTGCTTACACTGGGGGCAGATAAGCCGCACCAGCCTCTGGGCGATAAACGCCTCCACGGAAGAGGCGACCAGGTAGGGCTCTATGCCGATATTCAAAAGCCTGGCGACCGCTCCGGCGGCATCATTGGTGTGCAAGGTAGAAAAAACCAAATGCCCTGTCAAGGCGCTTCTGATGGCCAGCTCGGCTGTCTCGAAATCCCTGATTTCGCCCACCATCATAATATCCGGGTCATGCCTCAATATGCTCCTTAGCCCCTGGGCAAAAGTAAAGCCTATCTCCGGGATGACCTGTATCTGGGTAATCCCCTCCAGCTCATATTCTATAGGGTCCTCGATAGTAATGATCTTGTTCCGGCTGCTTTTTATCTCGTTCAGGCATCCGTAAAGCGTAGTACTCTTTCCGCTGCCGGTAGGCCCGGTGACCAGGATGATCCCGTGCGGCTTCTTGATCAATTTCGCCAGGGTCTCCAGGTCCTCCGGCGCCAGGCCCAGGCGCTCCAGGCTGAAAAGCATACTCATAGGCAGGATCCTTATTACCATTCCTTCGCCGTAACGCGTGGGGATAATCGAAATCCTCAGGTCCAGCTCTTCGCTGCCTATTTTTATAACCGCGCGCCCGTCCTGCGGGAGGCGGCGCTCAACGATATTGAGCCGGGACATGATCTTTATACGCGAGACAATAGCCAAAAAGAAACGCTCGATGTCCGCCGGGACGTTGGCGTTATAAAGCACGCCGTCGATACGGTATCTTATGTTCATCTTCCCCCGGAACGGCTCGATATGTATATCGGTCGCCCTCTTTTCGTAAGCCTCGAGGATTATCTGGTTAACCAGCTTGACTACCGAGGCATCCTCGGCCATCTTCTCTATGTCCTCGATCTTGCCCCCGGACTCCTTTGCCGCCGGGGTCTCCTTGGGGGCCTTGGCGATTATCCCTTCCACCGTCTCTGCGCCAACCCCGTAGTTCTCCTTGATCACCTCCATGATTTCGGCCTCCGAGGCCAGGGCGGGGCTTAAATCATACCCCAGGAATATCCTCAAATCATCCAGAGAGCGCAAGGGGTCCGAGGATGCGATCACCAGTTTGTTATCCGAGAATTTTACCGGCATCACCTTGTAATACCAGGCGAACTTCGCCGGCACCTTCTTTACCGCCTGGGGGTCGATAGAAGTCTCCTTCAGCCTGATGAACGGGATATTGAACTGTTCCGAGAGCACTTTCAGGAAGCTCTCCTCGCTCAGGAAATTCTTTTTCACCAGGATGGTATCCAGCGGCTCGCCGGTCCTCTCCTGCTCCTGGATAACGATCTCCATCTGTTCAGGAGTAACCAGTCCCTTATCCATCAGTATCTGTCCGATTTTAATCATCTTTTCCTTCTCCTGTTTTCACCGCCGGGATTTTAGGCCCAAAGCCCTGGGCAGACGGCCTTTTAAGGATTCTCCAGCAGGGCCCCGATCATATAAAATTTTTCCGCAGGGACTTTATCCACCTGTCCGCTGACTATCCTTTCGCAGCCTTCCAGCGTAGCGTCCAAGGAAACATACTCCCCCTTTTTCCCGGTGTAAGCCTCCGCGCAGAAAAACGGCTGGGTAAGGAAATTCTGCAGTTTCTGCGCGCGTTCGAATATAATCCTGTCCCCTCCGGAAAGTTCCTCCACCCCCACGATAGCGACTATCCTCCTGAGTTCCTCGTAACGGTTGAGTATTCTCAAGACATCCTGGGCTGTCTTGAAATGCCTCTTGCCGATAATCATCGGATCAAGGAATGAACATGAAGAAGTCAAGGCGTCGATAGCGGGGAAAAGCCCCAACTGTACGTAGCGGCGGGACAAAATAACGATAGAATCCAGATAACTGAAGATACAGACTACCGCCGGGTCGGTAAGGTCGTCAGAAGGCACATATACGGCCTCCATAGCGGTAATCGATGACTGCCCCTGGGAACGTATGCGTTCCTGGAACTCGGCCATCTCCGAGGGAAGCGTCGGCTGGTAACCGGTCTCCGAGGGGATCCTGCCCAAAAGAGTGGAAAGCTCGGTACCCGCCTGGGCGAACCTGTAAACATTGTCCACGAATAGAAGCACGTCATCCCCGCCCTCGGCGAAATTCTCCGCCAGCGTCAGGCCGGTGTGCACGATCTCGAACCTCGCCCCGGGAGACTCGTTCATCTGCCCGAAAACAAGCGCCGCCCTGTTCAGGATGCCCTGCTTCTCCATCTCGTAATAAAGCTCATTACCCTCCCTGGTCCTCTCTCCCGCTCCGGTAAACACGCAGTAGCCTTTCTGCATCTTGATGATATTGTGCATAAGCTCAAGTATGATAACGCTCTTGCCGCAGGCCGCGCCTCCCAGGATCCCGTTCCGCGACCCTTTGATCAGGGGGAAAAGCAGGTCGAACATTTTGATCCCTGTCTGCATCACCTCGAATTTCTTCTCTTTGCCTTCGCTCGTATCTACGGTAGGAATAGTATGGTTACGGTGGGTAGGCCGGGTCATATCCGGCGTCACATCCACGGGCCCGCCCTTATCCAGCGGTTCTCCCAGTACATTAAGGATCCGGGAACAGGTCTTTTCACCTACCGGCACACAGATGGTCGAACCGGTGGCGACCGCCTTGGCGTTCCTGCGCAGGCCGAAATTCGGAGTAAGGCTGATGCATCTCATGGTATTATTCTTATCCGTTTCCGCCTTGCTCAAATACTCGACTACCTCGAGCACTATCCTCTGCCCGTCAAAAGTAGTGGTCTCGATAATATCGTAAACGGCGGGGAACAACACATCGGGAGGAAACTCCACGTCCACGATTGGCCCTTGTACCGAAACCACTTTCCCCATCTGCTGCATCCCTGCCCCCTTTTTATAAAACTACACTATAGCCCCGGTCTTGATCAAGGCCATCCTGCTCACAAAGATTTCCCTGGTGCTTTTGTCGCTTCTCTCGTGCATGGTCCTGAAATACTGAAGCCTCAACTTCTTCTGCTGGTCCTTGATCTCATTGGTACTCCGCTCCAGGTGCATGACCCTGGCCGCCCACTCCGAAAGTTTGCTCTCCCAGAATATG
>Ga0265297_10010303_pt1 | contig 11789 bp, 11 predicted proteins | sample Munlanlwell13791_FD_192502 | JGI IMG/M metagenome (GOLD analysis project Ga0265297, IMG submission 192502) | Leachate microbial communities from a municipal landfill in Southern Ontario, Canada - Leachate well 137-91 | ecosystem: Engineered > Solid waste > Landfill > Unclassified | place...
GTAAAATAACATCATGAGGCATTAATTCGAGAATTTGATTTTCATCAGTAAGTTCATTTCCATGAATATCTTTATCGTAGCCAATTTCCTTAAGTTTCTCTATACTGACAAAAACTTCCTTGGGTTTAAATGAAACAATTGGAAGTTCAGTAGCATCAAATCGGATTGTCCCGTCTTTATTTACTTGAAGATTATAACTCGCCCTCAAAATTCCCTTGCAAATATTTTCAATATCATGATTTTGCGACGATGTTCCCCTTACTCCCTTAATTAAAGGAGGCACTTCTTGTTTGGAAAGTTTTAATTTTCCCACGGCATTATCAAAATAATGTTTTATATCTAGTTCAAAAAAATGATTATTCTGTATAACATTATGTTCCTTACAAAGATCAAGAGAAACTCGATCACACTCTCTGCAATAAAAAAGTTTTTTAGAAATCTTTCCACAATTTTCACAAACAGGATAAATAGTATTCTTCCCGCAATCTTCACAATAAAAAATAGGAAAAGTATTTCTAACAACACCTTCTTCATATGCGGATTGTAAACTTCTTAATCTTCCACCTTCTTTTCCAACAGGAAATAAAATATTTGGACTCCCAATAAGTTTCCTCAATTTCGCTTTTTCAGGTCGTCCCATTCTTGTCCCAATAAATTCTCCCGCTTTATCTTTAATTACAAATTTAGAAACAGAATTGATAATATCTAAAACAGATTTATCTAAATTAAACTTATTCTCGTCGATAAAATCAAATAAATTATAATCACTTAGATTTGACTCTAACCCGAGATTTACTAATAATGCCTTGCTGTTTATTTCATTTAAAACAACATTCTCAATAGTAACCTCATGTTCAACGCCCAATAATTCCAATGCCCTTTTTCCCAATTGAAATTTTTCTTGTTCAGTTTTATTGTAGGGAAGAATTATTTTTTCATTTACGCGAGAATATTTCAACCATTGAACTAACCCCAAAAATTCTTCTTTAGAAATTTGACTCCAGTAAAAAATATAATTAGGATGTAAGGGAATTTCAAAATTTCTACTTAGTTCAACTGCTTTTTCAAAAGGGACATTAAAACAATCAATTTCTTTTTCAAGTTCAGGATTTTTTTTTCTAAGTTCCAGTTTCCACCATTCCTCAACATAACCCGGCCGAATAAGAATAGAATTTCTATTTGCAACGTCGCTGAATGGAAATAAAATGTCCCCCAGATAAATTATTTCTTCAACATCAGGATACAATTTTTTAGCTTCGTCTTTAGTTTTTACTTTTCTAACACTGCCGTTGAATAACTTTACAATTGGTCCGTCGACAGAATCACAAACAGTAACAACACATCCTTTTGTTGGTTTCTCAATTTTTAATTGTGTTCCCGTAGCGATAAAGGAATCAGTTATTCCCATTGTAGCAGGATGCATTGAAGTTGCACTAAATCCAGAAACTCTTCCACGACCATATCTAAATCTAAACGCGCCCGATCGAGAAGGGTGTCCGAATACAGGTCTACCCGCGACTAAATCTTGAATATACGTCGGAGAATCATCAGTTTTTCCAACATCTCTCTTTTCATGAACCTTAACATATTCCTCCAAAAAATCAAAACCACTGGATTTGAATCCTTTAGTTTTTGCTTCATTCAAAAGTCTCAAACCTTTTTTTGCTTTTTGTGCCAAACCCTCAGAAAAAATAAGACACATTCCCCCCCGAATAAGATTAGTATCAACTCTTTCAAGATTTTTATAATTAGAAACTTCTATTTTTTCAGTAGGGTCACCGGCAAGTTGTATAGGCAGATTCCTCGCTAGAAAAGTCGCTTCTTCAACTGTCGGGAGATATTGAAGATTAGTAACATATTCATGATAATCATAATTCTCTGTGACATATCTCTTTATTTCTTCTTCAGAGGGATCAAATTTCGCATATCCAAAAAGTTCCCTCAAGTAATCAATTAACATTAAAACAACGCAACTTGCCGTCGTTCCAGCACTCCTTATCGGTCCAGAAAATGAAGCAATGAAATATTCCTTATTATCTCGAGTCTTTCCAATTTTTAATCCAGTAAACCCCTCAATAGGACTCGAAACAACTCCCAAAGTAGTATAAGAAAAACCAATTCTAATTCCCGCATCAATCGCTTCCAATAAATTTCCAAACTTACAAAATTTTTGTTTAGCAACTTCCTCGGCAATTTTAAAAGAAACAGACATGGTAAGTTTCCCATATTCTTTTTCCAATTCAAGAATCCTGGGAGCAATTCCAGAACCTTCCATTTGAGGATAAATTGTAGAAATCAAACCAACAACTTTTTCAGCAAGACTTCTTGCAAGAGGAATTTCTACTTTATTCACCGGATCAAGATTTTTAGCTCTTGCTTCATTTGCAATGTCATAAATTTTCTTAACTTCCTTATCCAGCCTTGCAAAATATTCCGAAGTGTTCATTTTATTTTTTCCCAACTACCTCTTCTTTATTTTCAAAATCCAAAATTTTAATTGCGCGAGTTTTCAGATTAAAAATAGGGACCTTGCAAAAATCAGGTTCATTACCCATTTTTTCCTGATAAGGAGTTTTACTCTCCCAAGTAGATGCAGAAACAATTAAAATATTATTATAATAAGAAATCGCACTTTTATGTGTGTGCCCCGAAACAAAAATATCAGGTATTTTTTTAATAATTAAATGATCTTCTTCCGAGGGAAAATATTGCACAGAAGCATGTGAGGGGGCAAGATGCCTGTTCTTTAATAAATAAGCCATTATTTTATCTGGAAATTTTTTTAATGCTCCTTCACGAATTAATTTTGGAACAGTATTTGCATAATAATGAAAAGACATTCCATGATAAGTAAGAACATCAAAACCAGAAAAATCTTTTGAAGAACCAATGTTCACATAAGCAGGATTTCCAGTTAAAATAACATTTTTCAAATCATAAATACTCCATGCATGTTTTTCATTTAATAGGGGCTGAGGTTCCATCAGTCGAACTCCGTCGTGATTTCCTGGAGAAATAATTATTTGAATATCTGTTCTGATTTTTGATAAAAGGTTAGCTAAACCAAGAAATTGATCTTCAATATCCTTGACTTTCAAATCTCTTTCTTGAGTAGGATAAGTTCCAACTCCTGCAATTAAATCACCGACGAGAAAAAGATATTTTATTTTAGAAACTTCAGGTGTATTTGGAAATTTCCCATTTAAGTAATCAATAAATTTTAAGAAGTTATCTTCTAAAAATAATTTACTTCCATAATGAATATCTCCTAAAAATAAGGCATATTCCTCGACAGAAGAGTTTTTTCTTTCTTGAAGAAAAGAATCAGGGAAAGCAACATCGCTCGCAAAAATAATTTCTTTATTTCCAACACCACTAAATCCCAAAACAGAATCTAAACAAATTTCCTCTGCTTTTTCATAAAGTTCTTTATGGTCTTGATTAATTAAAACCCTAATTTTCCCCGTTAAATCTTCAACTTCCAAGAGCATATTTTTATTTTTAGTAATCGTTTTACTTGAAACAATTCCAATTATAGAAATAGACTGTCGAGTTCCAGGAATTTTATTTATAGAAACTAAATTTTTTAAAGAAGAATTTGTCTGTAATATTTTCTTAATTTCTAAAACTCGGCTTCTAAAATATTTAGTAAAATCAGCAACTTCTAATTTTTTTAATGAACTGGGAAAAAAAGAAATAACATTTATTCCATTAACCTCTGAAATTGTCGGTTCTTCTTGAAGAATTGGTTTTGAAACCTCTTTAGAAATTTCTATGCTTAATCCCAGCTTAATTTTCAATCCTTCTAATTGCTGTTGATTTTCCTTCGGTAAGGTAGAAAAAATTTGAAAAACCTTATCTTTATTTTGATTAAACAAACTTTTAGTAATTATTCTCTGTTGAGTAGAATCTTTAATTCTTTCAATAATCAATTTTACAGAATCGACATCATTTGTTTCATTGAACATTTTCAATACTTCTGTGTCGAGTAAGAATCCTTTTTCCAAACAAAACTTTAATATTTCTGAATTGTCCATAATAATATCTCCAGTTAATTATAATTTAAAGATTCTGAAATAATCTCTTTCGCTTTCTGCATAATATCCCTCGTAATTGCAAGTTTAATTTCCCTCATTCTTCCCCCTCTCCCCTTTGAAATCACATTAACAGTAATAATTCCCAGCATATCAAATTCTTGAATTATATCACTAACTCTCCTTTGAGTTAAAACTTCTAATTTATTTTTTAAACAAAGATCTCTATAAAAGCTATAAACCTCTCCAGTAAAAAGATGATAATTTGGTTGTTTCTCAAGTAACTGAATAATAGAACTTAAAACTAATTGAAATTGTTTTGGTTCTGATTTTATAACATCTAAAATTTTATCTCTTTCAATTTTATCGTTTGCTTCGTCGAGGTATTTTAGATAAATTTTATTAGAATTATCTCTTTCAGCAAGTTCTCCTGCAATTCTCAGTAGATCTAATGCACGTCTAGCATCACCATGTTCTCTTGCGGCCAAAGCAGCACACTTTGCAATAACCCCCTCTTGCATTACATCTTCTTTGAAAACATCTTTTGCTCGGTGTGTCAAAATATCTTGTAATTGAAGGGCATTATAAGGATCAAAAACAATTTCTTCTTCAGAAAGAGAACTTTTTACTCGCGGATCAAGTTCGTCTAAAAAAGTTAAATTATTACTAATTCCAACAAGACAAATTTGAGATTTACTAAGTTCTGAATTTAGTCTAGTTAGATTATAGAGGAAATCATCAGAAATTTTTTTAGTGGTTTGATCTATTTCATCTAAAATAAGAACAATAGTTTGTTTTTCAGAATCAATAATATCAATAAACTTATCATAAACAGATTGAGTTGGTAAACCAGTCGTTGGAATTTCTCCACCAAACTTCTTGATTAACTCTGCTAAAATCCTATACTCTGTATCTGACACCTTCTTTAATTTACAATTTAAGTATTCTATTTTCAAAACAAAATCAGTTTCCTTTTTTACTCTCTTCATTAATTCATTTCTTATATATTGAACAGAAAGAGTTTTACCTGTCCCAGTCTTACCATAAAGAAATAGATTACTAGCCTTATCTCCCCTCAAAACAGGAGCAAGAACTAAAGCAATTTGTTTTATCTCCTTACTTCGATGTAAAATTTCTTCAGGCTGATAGCTATATTGTAACAAAGATTTATTCTTAAAAATGCTGTTATTATCAAAAGCTTCAAATATTTTATCTAATTCGCCCATATTACCCCCACACTACAATTTCCAATGGAAATTATTTTATGTTATAGTTTTATCAACGATAAGAATTATTATTAATTATATAAAAGATTATGACTACTGGAAAAGAAAAACACCTTAATTTCTAATGGAAATGATATTTTTTAACATTTTAACCTATTTTTACTTTTTAAACTATTTTTAACGATTTATATTGTTTTTAACTTTTTTATATTTAATTAAATCTTTTTAATTAATTTAGATTTTTCATAAATAATAATTTAAAAAAATTAAAATCTAAAATTTTTTACTTTTTGATTAAAGAGTATTAATTTTAATTTAGAAATAATATATTATTATTATTATTATTATTATTATTATTATTATTAATCTATATACTATATAATATAAATTTTTTTAAATCAAAACAAAACAAACAAAACAAACAAATTCCTTTTTAAATATTTCCAGGCGAAATCAAGGAGGGGGAGTCTTTCTTAATTATTACCTTAAAAATTACCATTTATATAAAATTTTAAATTATTAATCTTAATCTTCTTTTAAAAATTCTATTATATACTGCTAAATCTATTTAATTTTACAGAAAAGTTTATAAATAATTTTTATCTTAACTTTTCATGCAAGGAAATAAAAATACATATAATTCTCTTATTGGAAAAATGATTGTTACTAAAGAGGGAAAGAGATTAGGATTTGTTAAAGACATAACTTTTGAGACCAAATCTGGTGAATTAATTAATCTAGTGGTTAAAGATGCGACTCCTTATACTAATAATTTAAATCTTGAAAGAACAAATACTCATGAACTATTAATTCCTTACAATGCAATAATTGCTATTGGTGATTTTGTGATTGTTTCTGAAGAAGATTTAATTTAATTTATCCTCTTATTATTCCTATCTTTATCTCAATTTTCTAACTAATTAATTATTATTTAAATTTTTATCTTATTTATCTTTTTTTTAATATAAATATTTAAAAACATTAATCTTATCAAAATAAAATGAAGTTAATTGGATTCAATTTTCAGAAGATTAGTATAGAAAAATTTACAGAATTACCCGAAAATGTTAAATTTAATCTTAAACTAGATATAACCTCTATTGATTCTGCAAAATCAGATATTTTAAAATTAAAAGAAGATTTAATTAAATTAGATTTTTTTTATAATGTATTCTACGAGCCAAATATAGCAAAAATAGAACTTGCAGGTAATATGATCCTCGCTGTTGAATCAAGAATAGCAAGGGATTTATTAAAAGGATGGAAAGATAAACAAGTATCTGAAGAGTTCAGGCTATTTGTCTTTAATGTTATTTTAAGGAAGTCTAATATCAAAGCATTACAATTGGGAGAAGAAATGGGTCTTCCTCCACATATACCTATGCCGGCTTTAGGAAAAGAAAATTTTAAACCTAAAGAAGAAGGAACTTCTTCAAATTAATCTTGTAATCCTTATTCTTGTTAGAAAATAACTAGATTTAAAAAAATAGATTTACTCTTGCTTTTATGAAAATTTCTCAAGAAAAAAAGGAAAAAATATATGAACAAATTTTAGCTTTACTTTATTCTATTTCCCCAAAACCCCTATTTACTTTTAATATTGCTAAGGAAATTGCGAGAGATGAAGAATTTGTTAAAATGCTATTATTAGAACTAAAGAAAAAAGAATTTATTATTGAAATTAAAAAAAATCCCCAAGGTTGTCCTTATCTTAAAAGATCCCGGTGGAAATTGTCAGACAGCACTTATCAAGCATATAAACAACATCAAAATAACTAATTATCTAAAATTAAAAATCCTTAACTTTTTATACTCTTTATTTCTAAAATAAATCATGGAAGACCAAATAAAAAATGCCTTTCAAAAAGTAAAACAAGATATAGACTTAATAAATAGTGAGATTAGTCTTCTTAGACAATTATTAACTAATAATGATAAAAAACTTTCTGAGATAGATCTCGTTCTTCAAGAATTATCTTCAAAAATGACTAATTTTATTACCAACAAAGAAGAGTTAACTCCTAAAACAATTCCAACAGAGATTATTCAAAATCAAGCAATATCAACAGATAATCCAACAGATAATAGTCCTTTTAAGCCTCTAAATAGCCAAAATATAGTCATTTCCACTGGAAATGAAGGGGTTCCAGCAGACAGACAGACAAACCAACAGACAAACCAACAGACAGAAAAAGCCTCTTTTGACCACGCCATAAACATATTAAACTCTATTGATACTCTTAAAAAAGAGGTAAGAAATAAATTCAAAAGGATTACTGAACAAGAGTTTCTTGTTTTTTCAACTATCTATCAATTAGAAGAGGAAATTGGTTATGTGGACTATAAAACTATTTCACAAAGATTAAACCTCACCGAAAGTTCAATCAGGGATTATGTGGGAAAACTTATCAGAAAAGGAATTCCCGTCGATAAAACAAAGATAAATAACAAAATGATTCAATTATCCATTTCTTCTCAGCTAAAGAAAATTGCACCTTTGTCTATTATTCTTCAATTAAGGGATTTATAATAAAAAACAAATTTCGTTCAACCGAAAAAATATAATCCTCTCTTTTTGATTATCTTTGCTATACTTTTCCCTTCAATCTCTTCATAATTCTGCATATTCCTTATAATTTTCTATATCCTTTTTATTTAAACCTCACTTTTTAACAAATTTTCTATACTTTTTCTTTATTTTTATCATTTTTAACTCTCACTTTTGTCTTTTTCATCATCTTTTCTTTAATTTCTTCAGGAATAAATACTCTCTTTTTACCATTTTTCTCAATTTCCTCCTCAATTATCTCACTTTTCTGCTTTATTGTATTAATCTGCCCCCTTATTGTAGATCTCTCTTTTCCTAGCATTGCAGCTAAGTCATCATAACTCAATTTCATATCTGAATTTAATAATACCCACAAAATTGCTCTTTCTGTTACTGAAAATTGATTTAAATTTGGTGTTTGAACACCTGTTTGAACACCTGTTTGAACAGTATAAACAGCCGTTTGTTTATCCAACAACTGTTTGGGTGTTTTAAACACTCTGTTTGTTTTTAATTCATTCATCATAGATATTATATTTTTTATTCCATCAATGTCTTCTTTTATCGTCGATAAAACCTCTTTAATCTCTTCAATATCTTTCTTATGTAAATTTTTTTCAGAATCAAGGTGTTTAATCCATCCACTTACAGAAGTTATGTCTTTTTTTACTGATTCAAAACCTTTTCTTGTTTCTTCTTTAACCTGTTCAACATCTCTTTTTTTACCAAAAAACCAAAACATATAATTTATTGTAAAAACATATTTAAAAATGTTTTGTTTTCCGACGATAATTGTTATTCTTTCCTAGGGTAAATATTCATTTAATTTATCCTCTTAAACACCTGTTTAAACATAAAAAACATAGACAAACACCTGTTTAAAACAGCTTTAAACAGAGATAAACACCTGTTTGTTTTTATCTTTCCTTTTACTATCTTCAAAACACGTGTTTAAACAGAGATTAACTAAGTTAACCTTAGTGCACAACTTCGGCCACCACTAAAGAAATGTGCGGAAAAATTTGCCGTTGATAATCTATAATAATCTTTAAAAATATCTTTTTTTTATTAATAAGATGCAGATGATAGAAAAACCCTGGGCTGTTTTTACCTTTGAATATGGAGTCTCAAATTTTGGGAAAGTTGTAAAAGAAGACAAAAAAGATGAAAAAATTATATGTTTGTGGATAAAATATTATGAGGGAAAAGAAATATTTGGAGCGTATTCTGAAAATGAACCTTGGGACCCAAATTGGGTTAAAACTTTTGATAAGTCCTACAAAGCCCTGTCTTACTTTTTATCTGTGAAATATCCAAAAATTCATAATAACAAGAGAGTCTTAGAAGAATTTTTAATTAAGTTTCCCAGTGAAAGGTTAAATATAGAAAAGTTTTTACATAAAACTAATTCATTACAATAATCTTTAAATAATTCTTCTGGTTATAATCTCTATGAATCTTCAAGATTTTCGGGATAAAAAAGGAATTATCCTTTCAAAAGACCTATTATATATTATAGAACCTCAAAAAGATAAATCAACCAAAGAAGATTTAACTACCTACCTTTTCAAAGGTTATATCGGAAATAAACCCCGAGCCCATTTTACTCCATTTTCTTTTGACTCTGGCAGAGGAGAATATATTCTTACCCAAGAAGAAACAGCATCACGCGTTCAATCTCTGGAAGGTAAAATTAATCCCAAATAACAAAGTTAACCTTAGTGCACGAGCAAAGTGAGTGTACGTCAGTGAACGCGAAGCGTTTACGGCAGTCCACACTTAATTTTTATGTAATTATTTTCAAAATTTCTCATCTTTTCCTCGTTTAAACGCAATATTTATATACTTAGGGCACCCTAAATAGACAGAAACTAGATAAATATTACCCTAAGTAGACAAGAGTAATGTTTCTTAAGGTAATCTTAGTGAACAAAAGAGAATGAATCAAGCAAAACCCTTCGCAGCAGTTTATGTTAGAGTTTCTACTCAAGACCAAGCTCAACATGGATTTAGTCTTGACGCTCAACAGGATTCTTTACTAAACTACGCAAAAGTTCTCGGATATGAAATTTTCAAAATTTACAGGGATGAAGGAAAATCCGCAAAAGACCTCAAACGTCCAGAAATGCAACAGATGTTAAAAGATGCAGAAGAAAGAAAATTTCAAGCAATATTCATTTACAAATTAGATAGATTTTCAAGAAGTCTTAAAGACCTAATTTTAACAATTGACAAACTAAAAGAATTGGGAATTGATTTCATTTCTTTACAAGATAAAATAGAAACTGCAAGTGCTTCAGGGAAATTAATGTTTCAGATAATTGGTGCTTTTGCTGAATTTGAAAGGAATATAATTGGAGATAGAACTAAGTTTGGAATGGAAAGGAAAGCTAAAGAGGGGGGATTTATCACAAAAGCACCCAGGGGTTACAAACTACTAAATAAACAGCTGATTGTTGACCCAGAAGAATCTGTTCAAATAAAGAACATTTTTGAAGAATTTCTTAATACACATATTTCCTTAACTCAATTGGGGAAGAAAAATGGAATGACAACTACGGGTATAATAAAACTCCTCTCAAACACAACTTATCTTGGAAAAGTCAAATTTGCAAATCACGAAAGTGACGGACAGCACGAACCGATACTTGACAAACAGCTGTTTGAACAGGTGCAAAATAAACTGGGTCATTAGCAAGGTTTAAATTCTCTATTTTCTTTTTCTTATTATGAAATTGGTGGTAGAATTTAAAGAATTTCTAAAAGAATACAAAGTTATTGGTCTAGCCATTGCGTTCATTATGGGAATCACTGCAACTAACTTAGTTCAATCTTTGGTAAACAATATTGTAATGCCCTTAATAACACCATTTATTCCCAACGGAGCCTGGCAAACATTTATCTTGAACCTCGGGCCAATTGCTCTTGGAATCGGGTCATTTATTGGTGCATTAATTAACTTTATTATAATTGCTTTAGTTGTTTTCTTCGTAGCAAAAGTTGTCCTCAAAGAAGAAAAGGTTTCTAAGAAATAACGCCTGTTTTAAACAGCCGTTTAAACAACTAATCAGCTTGAATGTATTCAAACTCTTTTCCTTCATAATTTTTTAATACAACTTTTTTATTGTCTATACTCTGAAGATATTCTGGTAGCAACGGAATTTTTCCTCCTCCGCCAGGTGCATCTATAACAAACTGCGGAACACACAAACCAGAAGTATGTCCTCTTAATGATTTGTAAATTTCAAGTCCTTTCTCAACTTTTGTTCTAAAATGATTTGCTCCTTTAACTGGGTCACACTGATAAATGTAATATGGTCGAACTCGAATGCTAACTAGTTTTTGCATAAGTTCTTTCATAATCTCTGGTTTGTCATTAACGCCTTTCAAAAGAACCGTCTGATTGCCGACAGGAATTCCCGCGTCAGCTAACATTCCACACGCCCGTTTACTCTCCGCAGTTATTTCTGCAGGATGATTAAAATGTGTGTTCAAATAAATTGGATGATATTTTTTTAGAATATCACAAAGTTCTCTTGTAATTCTCTGAGGAAGAACGCAGGGAATTCTGCTTCCAATTCTTATTATTCCATTTTCTCTTTTTGAAATTATAGAATAAACCTCGCTTAAAATTTTGTCTAAAGTTTTGTCTGGAAGCATTAAAGGGTCTCCTCCTGAAAGAATCACATCCCTAATTTCTTCGTGTTCTTGAAGATAAAATAACGCTTTCCCAATTTCTTTCCAAGTGGGTTGTTTGTGAACATCTCCAACCTTTCTTTTTCTTGTACAAAATCTACAATACATTGCACAGGAATTTGAAATCCTAAACAAAGCTCTGTCTGGATATCTATGTGTTAACAGCGAAGGAACCCCTTTTCTAATTTGATGTTCTGGTTCTTCATTAAGAGGGTCTTCTTCTCCTACAGAATCAGACAGCTCTTCTGACGATGGAATGCATTGTTTGTAAACCCCGTCGTCTTT
>Ga0265297_10010304_pt1 | contig 11786 bp, 7 predicted proteins | sample Munlanlwell13791_FD_192502 | JGI IMG/M metagenome (GOLD analysis project Ga0265297, IMG submission 192502) | Leachate microbial communities from a municipal landfill in Southern Ontario, Canada - Leachate well 137-91 | ecosystem: Engineered > Solid waste > Landfill > Unclassified | place...
GAATGGCGGTGGAATAGCCCCAGCGCGCCACGGTGTAGCGGATCCGGTTTTTGATCAGCCGCAAGGCCTCCGGGTTGGAGAAATAGTCGACCACGGAACCGCACGGGCCCCCGTTCGCCTGGTTGTATTTGTTGCTTGGCCAGCTGTCAAACAGGGCGAGGCCGGTTTGGTTCAGGCAGGGAATCAGGTAAACCTTGCGGGATTCGGCGATGGAGATGAGATAATCCAGCTTGCTGGCGCTCTCCTGGTCGTACCAGCCCAGCTTTCCGGTCTCCAGCATAAAGCCGCAGTTGGCGTTGTTTTCCAGGTTGATGCTGGTGTAGTTGGCGCCGAAATAGGCCAATTGGTTGAGGCTGTTCTTGAGCGAGGTGAGGATGCCGGTCTTGTCCCAAAAATGTGAAGCGTAGCCGATGCCGAAAAATTTCCGCCCAGAGTCGAACTGGAGATATTCCGGATCATCGGGGCTGACCCGCAGGAAACCATCGGACGGCGACGTGACCGACAGGAAACCGCTCTTTTCCGTGGTCGCCCGGCGCCCCTTGCGGTCAATGCCGACCACGCGAAACGTATACCGGCCAAGCTCAGTCGGGGCGAAGCGGATCTGCCATTTCGACGGGCCATGGGGCGTGAGGCTGTCAAAATAGGGGGCGCCGTAAATAAAAATCCGCTGCGGCTGGACATGGAAACCATCGACCACCTGAATCGTCCCGGACGGACTGGTGAATTCGCCATACAGGCGGAAATCGTCATAATCGAACGGATTGGCATACTCGGCCGCCAGATCGACATCGATTTCATATTTGTGGTAGCGCCCGACGGTGGTTGCCGCATCGACCTTGACGATGCGGGGCGCCCCCTGGTAGTGGCTGTCCAAACCGTTTTGAGTGATGAAGCTGGCCGTTTGCGCCGCATGCTTTTGGCGGGCTTCCGCGACGGCGGCCGGGATCGGCGGGCCGAAAGCCAGCAGCCCGAACGTTGCCGGATGGCCAATGTGGCTCCCGGACCACAACAGCCGGCTGAAGGTTTTAGCACCCGTGTTGCAGAGGGAAACATTGAAGTGGACCACCTGCCCGTCGGCGGGCAAGACCAGGCCTTCAAAAGCATCCAGCGGAATCGCCGCTTCGATGACATAGCCGTCCGGCGTCTTCGTGGTGACGGAGCGAATGCCGGCCAGCAGAAACGCCGGTTTCTCATTGCGCCAGACCCACACGCCCGGCCGCTGAAGCCCAGTGGTGAAGGTGAGGCCAATTTGGTAGTCGTCCGGCTGATTCATGGAGAAGAGGGAATCGCCCCGGATGTCGAACCAGAGTTCGATGCCGTCGTTCTGATAAATGTTATGGCCGTTGAAGTCGCCGCGAACCTCCGGATCGCGCACCACGGCGGCCACATACAGGGTGCGGGCGTCATAGGCGGCGCGGACTTCGGCGGAATAGCCGGCCCCATCCCCCTCGATCACCTTGCAGGAGCGCGAATCGAGCGTGATGCCGCCCCGCGGCTCCCAGTCGCCCAGCCGGCCATCCACCGTGATGCCAGCGGCCTTGGCGGCAACCAGCAGTTTGTCGCCCCCGGCGTCAGCGGCCTGCTGCAAGGCTTTGCCGGTCGCTTGCGGACTGGCAAAAATCTTCAGGTCGGCAAGGCTCATCTTGCCCTGCGGCAACGCCTTTCCCCAGACGCCGTAATTGACCACTTGCAGCCCGATCTCCTTCAGCGGCCAGTCCACTTTCCGGTTGCCGTTTTGACTGCCGCTGTAGGGGTCGTGCCTGAAGTCCTTGAAATACCCGTCAACGACCCGCCATTCCGGCGCGCCAACGCCATCGTTTCGCTTGAATATTTCCCCCTCCGCGTCAACGCAATAGAGCTCGGCGACATTGGAGGAATTGTCGCCATAGATGCGGCAGGAAATGCGGGCCATGTCGGGCTGGAGGGCGGCCGGCATGAACCGCAACTGGCAGATGCCGTACTCCTTGCCTTTGAACTGGTAGGACACGGTTGCCGTGGGCTGGCCGGCGAACCGCCGTTCCGGATCCAGGGTCAGGGTCGCCTGGCACTGGCCAAACGGGGTCAGGGTCAGCCCTCCCAAATCGGTCAACGGGGAGACGAACAGCTCCTCCTCGGCCAGGGCCGGGCAGTTTGCCCCGGCCAGCAGGACGAGCGACAATAAAGCCAGCCGCCAGGGCCGTGCCTCCCATATCTGCCGTTGGGTCAGTCCCGCATGCGCCATGCCATCGTCTCCATCCTGTTGTTCTCTGATTGATTGGGGCGTCATAAGTCCCAGAACCGATTGCCGCCCGCATACCGGAACGGATCAAACTTGTAGGGGTTGTAACCGGAAGTGAAGCTGGCCGCGGTGCCTGCCCCTTGGATCTTGGAAAGCGCGGTATGCCCGTCGACATAGGTGACATTGCAGCCGCTGAGATGGCGGGTGTCGATCTGCCCGTAATAATTGGCCTCATACCATTTCCAGGTCATGTAAAAGCCCGTATAATTCCCATCGCTGCTGCTGGCATACAAGGGGTTATACGTGTCCATGATCAGCGCCGTCTGGCTGGGCGAGGTCATACTGCCCAGATTTTTGCCCATCACATTGCTGCCGCCGATTTCCAAACCAATACCGGCGCTGACACCATAGGACGGACACTGGAACGCCCATTCGTACGTCTTTTGATCGCTGGCCCAAAACCGCTCGACCAAGTCGTCCATCATCCAAAAATTGCGGAGCGCCTCAAATTTCTGCGAGGGACACCAATAGATCTTGGGCGAGACCCGCACCGCGGTCAGCACAATACACGGACTGTACTCGACATTATGATTGGTGGGGTAGCTCACGGGCGAGTATTGCCGGGGCAGCGTAAATCCATTGTAGGCCTCCGCATACATCATATTGACCTGACCAAGCTGGCGGAGATTGCCGAGGCAGACGACCTGCTTGGCCCGTTCCTTGGCACCGCGAAGGGCGGGCAGCAGCATTGAGGCGAGAATCGCGATGATGGCGATGACCACCAGCAGCTCGATCAGGGTGAACCGAAACCTATTGGCGGTCAGCTTCACGGCTGCATATTTTCCGTGCATGGTCAGCCTCCGTTATTTGCTAAACTGAATTTTCAGGATCAGCGGGACTGCAGTTTCGAGCTTGGCCTGGACCGTGATCGGGGATGCCCGCGACGCCACCCATTTGAGCCGCAGCCAGCGGCCGGAACCGGCCAGCCGTTCGATGGTGACGGGCGTGCGGCCGCCGGTGCGCAACCGGATCTCAGGAAGGGGGTCCAAGTTCAGATTGAACAGAACGAGAAGTTCCCCGCCACCGGCCGGGTCGGCGACCCGCCCGTGCAGAGCGTAGATATCGAGGTCGGAGAGAACAATGGCCGGCAACGGGGTGCGGTTAAGCCAGTCCAAGACATGGATGAGCTGCCCGCGCCTAACCTCGTCCAAGAAGGCGGTGGCATCCGCCCGGGCCGCGTAGACGGCGACCCGCCCGCCAAGGGCGTTTTCGTGGAGCGTGAGGCCGGCACCCACAACCGTCTCGTCCCCACTCATGAAGAACGGGATGTGGTACAGCGTGGAAAGCGTTTGCGTGGCGGGAGCATTGGGGGTCAAGCGAACCGCCGTTCCGCTAACCAATGCGGTGAGGATAATATCCTTTCCGACACCCGCACCGTTGGCGGCATGGCCGTTCAGCCGTTCAAAGGTGCATTGCCAGTCGCGAGGAAGATCGGCGGCCACCCCCAGCAGGCCGCCCAGTCCGCGGTCGCAGAAACGTTGGGCGGCGCTGCCATCCAGCAGCACCCCCCTGGCCAGGAATGCCCGGAGTTCGTCATCGCTGAAGAAATCGCATTCGGGGCCGGTCAGCATGACAACGGGGCTGTCGGCATTGGCACCGACGGTCACCGGAATGCCCAGGTGGGCCAGGACGGCGCACGCCCAGTTTTCAGACCGCACTGGATTGGTATAGGGGGGGAACTTGGCGGGGTCGGCAGGCAGCGGGGTGGTGGGGCCAAGCCAGGCAACCTGGGGCATCAGGTCGGCCAATTTCTGATAGGCGGCAATATTGGCCTTGAGCATCTGGCGGTAGGCCTCGCCGCTTTCCGGCTGGAACTCACCCATCCGGCTGACCCAGAGTTTGAGGCCGTTGCAGCCATGGAGGATGGAAAAGAGGATTTGGGCGTTGAGCGCCCTGGCCGGGGTGTAGTAGCGGTTCTGCGGGTAGGTGTCGGACTCCCCCAGAATCTCCGGCATGTCCTTCATCGTCCGCGTCTGCGCCGAGGTCCAGTAGATGCGCTGGACCAGCCCCTTCGTGTCACTGCTCGAATACCAGGCGGAGTTGACACGGACAAACGGCGGATTCCCTCCGGCAAGCACCGCCTCGATGGCGTGGGCGTATTGGAGCTCCATGCCACCGGCATCGCAGATGCAGAACCCGCACGGCAGCTTGGAGTCTGTCGCATCGATGCCCGCCCGAATCTCCCGCGCCAGCGCCAGCAGGCTCTCCAGCCGCACCGCGTCCCATTGCTGTTGCAGGGTCCCGTCGGTTTTGAGCGCCACCTCCAACCCGTCACGTTCGAAATGGCGGCCGGTTGCCTGCTCCAAGACGGCGAGATGATGGGCACAGTAACAGCCGGCCGCGCCATGATTGGCCAACCGGAAGTCGTCATCGACCAGCAGAAACTCCGGCCGGGTGGCGGCAACGGTCGCCACCGCCCGGCGAAGATAGTCCGCGAAACCGGGGGCCAGCGGGCAGACCGAGGCGGTTGTCATACCCTTGGCGTTGACACTCCGCGTGAATGCGGACTCGCTGACAGTGCCGTGCCCCATCGTGCTTTGGATGAGGATGCCGACCCGCAGACCGGATCCCGCCAGCTCCTGGCGCATTTCCCGGAAAAGATCGCGGAGCCGTTCCGCCTTCGCCAGGGAAGGCACCCGACCCTCGGGATGCAGTGGCAGCATGAAGGCCACATCGGTGACACCGCACTCTTTGTGGAGACGCAGGAGGTCCGCCGTCATTTCGGTCCGGTGCGCGACGAAGAGCGGGGTGATATTGATGATTCGAAACGTGTGCATATGCAGGGTTCGATTCCCTCGGCCAGGCTCAAGCAGGAGGGAATGATGAACCGGCTCATCGCCGCATTCATCATTCCCCCCCACTTCCAACGGTTATTTCCGCTTCCGCCAAGACAGGGCCAGCAGGCCGCCAAAGAGCAAGGCCAGCGACGCCGGTTCGGGAATGGCGCCGAGGGTGAGCGCCGTGTCGCCATAGGTGATCCCCCAACCGGCCGGAAGATTGTTGATAGTGGCGAATGTTCCCGTCAGCGTGGAATAGGAAGCCAAGGTGTAGGAACTGCCGGGGGTGTAGCTGCCGACCAGGTTCAGGGCGGAACTGGTCCCCAAGGTCAGGTTGCCGAACACCGCCAGCAGGTCGCCCATTTCCGCCGAGTAGGTTCCGTTCAGGTAGACATCGTTGGTGCTGCCCGAGCTGCCGATGGTCAGGGTGCCGGCGCTCGCGCCGGGGGCCAGGGTGCCGTTGATGGTGACGCTGTTACCGGTGCCGGGGTCGAGGATGCCGGTGCCGCCCAAAGTGGCGCCGCTGGCCACGGTGACGTTGCCGCTGCCGGTGCCGGAACCCGTTGAATTGGTGACAATCAAGGTACCTGAATTGACCGTGGTGCCGCCTTGGTAAGTACTCGCGCGCTGCAGGCGCAGGGTGCCGGTGCCATTGACCGTCAAACCGCCATAAACGCCTTCCGTGGCACCACCGTCGGCCAGCGTCGTGTCGATAGTGGCGCTATAGCCCTGAGTGTCAATGATGGCCCCGCCAGCGGCAACGGAGACTTGAATCCCTTGGGGAAGCCAGTTGTAGTTGGTTTGGCCTGCCTTCAGAGTGCCACCGCTCAGCACCAAGTAGGCGTCATTTTGAGACTGGACAAAGGAGCCCACGGTTAGGGTACCACCGGAAAGGGTGTAGGTGCTGACCCCATAGCCACCGCTCAGGTTGTAGGCGAGGATATTGGTGGTGACGTTGCCGCCACTTTGAGTGAACCGGCTTTTTCGGGATTCGGAGGTGCCGATCGCCAAAACTTGGTCGCCGCCCGTGCCCGTGACGGTCAGGCTGCCGCCGGTCATGACAACTTCCTTGGGGTCGAAATCGCCTTCCCAACCGAGCAACAATGAGTTGGTGCTGATGGTATTGCTGTCGTTAATGGTGACGGTGCCGATTTTAATTAGTGCCCCGCTTTCCGTCCCTGAAGGCGGCGTCCCATTTTCCCAGCTACTTGTGGTATTCCAGTTTCCCGTGCCATTCCAGGTCGACCAGGAATAGCCCGCTGAAGCGGACCGGATGGCCGGTCCGCATAACACCGCCGCCCCCAGCAACCATGCCACACGGAATCTCAACATTTCGGACTTTTTCATCTTGCCCTTCATGCGCCAACTCCTTCTGTTTTATCTGATCCACCGCACTATGCGGAAAATCACCCTGCCATCACCGCCGGTACCGCCACCGTGCCGGCCGCCCGTATCATCCGGGCTGACTTGCAACCGCAACTGCCGCGCGCCACCACTTCCGGCTTGAGGATGAGGGAGCGGTAGTTGCCCCGCGTCCCGCCGCCGATCCGTTGGTGCAGGAACTGGGCCGCCTTGCGTCCCATCTCCTGCTTGGGCACGCGCACCGAACTCAAGGGCGGATCGATTACCCGGCAGAACGGTTCATCATCGTAGCCGATCACCGCCACTTCATCCGGCACCTTCACCCCCCAGCCGTCCAACAGGCGAATCAGCATGGCGGCACTGCCATCGTCGGACAACACAAAGGCGTTCCAGCCGGCCTCAAGGTGGCGCCGGACCAGGCTGGTGTCATGGTCCAAATGCCAGGGCGCCATCAACGGCAGTTCCGGCACCGGCAGGCCGTGGTCGGCCATCGCGGCTTCGTACCCCTTGCGGCGCTGGATGATCTCGTACGGGAGGGCGGCCTGACCGGGGGTCAACCCAAAAAAGGCGGCGATCTTCGTCCGGTTATGGCGGATCAGGTGGGTCGTCGCCTGGTAGGTGCCCGCGAAATCGTCCTTGAGCACGCAATCGACCCCCAGGTTGGGCATGTCCATGCCGAAGTGGTCGATGATCACCACCGGCACCGGGAGCTCGGACAGGTAGTCGAGGCTGCCCGGCGGCCGGGGAACGCTGTACGGGTGCTTGTAGTCCGGCTGGACCGGACCGTACGGCTGCACCGGCGCCAAAATGACTCCCGCCACGCCTTCGGCAATCCGCTGGGCGATCAGTTGCCGCTCTTGCTCAATGCTACCGTCGACGCACCCCAGCACGACGTTCATGCCCAGCGTCCGGGCCTCTTTCTCAATGGCCTGGACCAGCGGCGGATAAAAGTATGCCAAGTCGCGGATCAGCACCGCCACGCTCGGCTTTTCTCCGGGCCGGCGGCCGGCCGGCGGGGCGGCGGTTGCCGCGACAAAGGTGCCCTTGCGGGCCACCCGGTTGAGCACGCCCTGGGCGGCCAGCTTGTTGACCGCCAGCCGCACTTCGCCAAGGGAGGCCGAAAGCTGCTGGGCCAGCAACCGTTCCGCCGGAACGAGGCTGCCCGCGGGCAGGGTGCCGGCGGCGATCATCGCCTCAAGATCGCGCTGGACACGGTGATAGCCCTGCTCCGGCCGCGGTTGCTCAGTTCCGCTCATGGCATCCCTTTGTTTACGTGAAAACATCACATGAACATGTCACGTGAATAGTTTAGCCGCGGTTTTGTGCCCTGTCAAGTGCCGCGGAAGAAAAATCCACGGAATTCACCCGTCCCTAAACGTTCCGGGGCGCAGACGATTTTAACAGAAGGAAGCAAAAGGAAGCGAAGGAAGACCTAGGGGTGGCGTCGGCCCTCTGCCTTTGCTGTCTTCGCTGCCTTCTGTTCAAAAAACGTTGGCGGTTCCGGGTTTTGTGTGGGCATGGGACAAATTAGGACGCATGGGACCAATGGGACGGCGCGCCGCCGGAAAACCAACCCACACCAAGCGCCTGGAGACGCGGGCACAAGTTACCCGTCCCTTCGCGCCACGCTGAAGCGTGAACTCAAACGACCTGCGCCCCATGTTTGAGTCCAGCCTTCAGGCTGTCTTCGGAGTATGACGCCGGCGGGCGGATAGGGTTTCCGCCAAACTCCCCGCCCCCTCCCGCTCAACCGCTCGCACCTGTCCATAATGCGGCATTCCATCAAGGAACCTAACCGGCGCCGGCTGGTCAAAGGTGGTTATTGGCGATCGCGACACGCCCTCGGCATCGGGTGGCGGCCGGGGCTTTTGTTCAACCTGTTTCCAGCTCAAAAATGGTGATGGCCTCAGGGGTGACAAAAGCAGACAAGGTGGAGCGTGGGCTGGCAGTGAGGTAAAATTTTCTGACGGCGGCTGTTTGCTTTTTAACAGGATACAGGATATATTTAGAAGTTTTGTGCTGCGAAAAAGAAACCTTATTTCAGCTTGAAAAATACAACATCGCCCAGGCGATAAGGAGTGTGGTGCCATGCTGTCCGATAATGACACCATGAAATTGTACATGCAGAACATCGGCCAGTACCAGCTGGTCACTCCGCGCGAGGAAGTCGACCTCGCCAAGGAGATTGCCGATGGTTCCGAGGGGGCGCGGGCCAAGTTGATCCGCAGCAACCTGCGCCTGGTGGTCAAAATCGCCCATGACTTCAAGGGGCTCGGCCTGCCGCTGCTCGACCTGATCTCGGAAGGCAACATCGGCCTGATGCGGGCGGTGGAAAAGTTCGACCCGACCAAGGGCGCCAAGCTGAGCAGCTACGCCGCCTGGTGGATCAAGCAGTCCATGCGCCGCGCCCTGGCCAACCAGGCCCGCACCATCCGCATCCCGGTGCAGTCGGCCAGCAAGATCAGCAAGATCCAGGCGGCCCGCGTTAAGCTGGCCGATGACTACGGCCGCGACCCGACCGATGCGGAGATCGCGGGCGAGGTCAACCTGACCGAGCGCACGGTGACCGGCCTGCGGCTGGGCAAGACCAGCACCATCTCCCTCAATGACCCGATCCAGCACGGCGAGGACGGCGAGTTCCGCGACATCATTCCCGACGAGAAGACGGTGTCCCCCGACGAAATCGTCCAGGACGAGGAAATCCTCCACTTCATGATGCGGCTGATCGACCGGCTGGACGAGCGGGAGCAGGCGATTCTCAAGCTGCGCTTCGGCCTGGGCGGCGAACGGCCGCGCACCCTGGAAGAGGTCAGCCAAACCATCGGCCGCACGCGGGAACGCGTCCGCCAAATCCAGAACCAAGCACTGGAAAAGCTGCACCAGATGCTGGATGAAGAAGGCATGAAACCCGCCGTCAACGAGTAACGTTGGCGGTGCTTTAGGCCGGACGGGAATGGCAACATTCCCAGTCCGGCCTTTTTTTGTGCCGCGAAATGGAATAATGTGGGGGCGCCGCCCCCAGGCCCCTGCCAAAGGGACCTGTCCCTTTGGAATCCCCGAGACAATTCAAGCGGAAGGGCCGGTGCGGGGCGCCGCTGAAGGTCAAAACGCCAAGGATTTGTCGGGGGCGGCGGCGCCCCGCACCGGCCCTTCCGCTTGAGAATGGTGTCGGGATTCTCAAGGGACGGAGTTCCTTGAGCGGGGCTTGGGGCAGCGCCCCACATTCCGGCCATTCTGCGGTAGCGTCCTTGGGTCAGCGGATCACGTGGATCTCCACGGCGAGTTTGAGTTTGGCCCAGGAGCGGTCGGCGGTCAGGACCGGGCAGCGCCGGACGAGGGCCAGCGCCAGGCAGGCGCGGTCGCCCAGTGACAAGCCAAGCGATTGGGTGACCGGCAGCAGGGTGGCGGCCAGGACCGCCTGTCCTTCGGAGAACGGCACAATTTCCCGCACGGCCGCGCTCAGGCGCGGGGCAACCGCGGACGGATCATGACCGTCGCGCGTGAACCGGCCGACCACCTCCGAGAAGGTGACCGTTGACAGGCAGCACTCCGGCAAGTGGCGCGCCACCTGTTCGTGCCCGGGTTCGCGGAACAGGCATGCCAGATAGGCCGAGGCGTCAAGCACGAGCATCGTCAGCCGCCTCTTTCCGGCGCTCACCCAACAAGGCGTCAGCCACGCCGGTGGGTTTTTTATCGCCATACAGGACATCCACCCAGTCGCGGATTTCCAGGGACGATTCCGGCACGACGTCCTGAACCGCCGCCGCCAGGATCACCCGCGCTTCGGCTTCCATGCTGCGCCCGCTCTTGGCGGCCCGGGCGCGCAGCCGGTGGTGGACGGCTGCCGGCACATTGCGAATGGTCAGAACGGCCATGGCGGCACCTCGCGGGTTGTCACTTAACAGAGTTTTGCCAGGGTCTTGCCTTGTAATAATAACGTAGTCATTGTGCTGTCAAATTGCAAGCACTGGGGGCTCCTGGTAACCGGTCACTGATTGGGGGCTGGGGATTTACCGAGCCCGGAACAACGTGACGGGTCAAAACAAACCGCCGTTGACCGGTCACTCACGCTCCCTGTGATCGCTACGTTCCCGGCTCGGAAAAACCGGTTCCCGATTACCCCCCCCCATTCAGTGACCCCTTACGGCTCCTTATGGTGGCGTTTTTAGGGAGGGGGGCTGGACGCGAGGGACGCCCGGGACAGCAGAGACCGGATGAGGTTCGCCACGCTCCGGTCTCGCGAGTCTCTCAAGTCCCTCGCGTCTTCGCCTACGCCGTGGACCGAGTATATTGGGCAAGGGTGGGGCGCCGATGTCTGGCGGCGCCTCCGAAACCGTTAACCTGAAGCTGTTGTTGCCGTCATGAATATCCGTTTCAACGCCGATGCCTGCCGCCACCCGCGCTTTTTGCAGGGCCGTGAATGGCTGGAGACCAACGGGCGGGGCGGCTACGCCTCGAGCACGCTGGCCAATTGCCACACCCGCAAGTACCACGGCCTGCTGGTGGCCAACCTGGGGGAGCCCGCCAACGGCCGCCACGTGTTGTTGAGCAAGTTTGAGGAGGTGGCGTCCGGCGCGGGGGGCGACACCCTGCTCACCACCACCCAGTTCCCCGGTGCGGTGGTGCCGGCGGTGCCGCCGCCGCTGGCCGCTTTTGAGCTGGCCGAGTACCCGGTCTGGACCTTTGCCCTGCCGCACGGCGAACTGCGCCGCGGCGTGCTGATGCCCCAGGGGCGCGACACGGTGCTGCTGCGTTTCGCCTACACCGGGGATGCGGCGCCGCTGACCCTGCGCTTCCGTCCCTTCCTGGCTTACCGCCGCTTCCATGAGCTGATGCGGGAGAACGCCGCGGTGTCCGCCGCCGTCCACGGGACGGCCGACGGTTTCCGCGTGGCGCCCTATGACGGCATGCCGCCGCTGGTCTTCCAAAGCAACCTGCCGATGCGCTGGACGCCGGCCGGCGCGTGGTATCGCGATTTCGAGTATCTGGAGGAGCACGGCCGCGGCTATCCGTTCCGCGAAGACCTGTTCGTCCCCGCCTGTTTTGAGGTGACGCTGCCGCCCGGTGCGGAACTGGTGCTCGCCGCCGGCACGGAACCGCTGCCCGATCTGGCCGCGGCGTGGGCGGGCGAGAAGGAGCGCCGGCAGAAGGAGCGCCGGCGCGCCCTCGAGCTGGCGCATGTCCTGGCGCCCGGCCCCGAGGAGGTGGCGGTCACCGAACGACTGATCCTGGCCGGCGGCCAGCTGCTGATCCAGACTCCCGGCGGCCGTCCGGCCTGCCTGGCCGGTTACCACTGGTTCGAGGACTGGGGGCGCGACACCATGATCGCCCTGCCCGGGGTCGCCTTCCACGCCGGCCGGCTCGACCAC
>Ga0265297_10010305_pt1 | contig 11786 bp, 15 predicted proteins | sample Munlanlwell13791_FD_192502 | JGI IMG/M metagenome (GOLD analysis project Ga0265297, IMG submission 192502) | Leachate microbial communities from a municipal landfill in Southern Ontario, Canada - Leachate well 137-91 | ecosystem: Engineered > Solid waste > Landfill > Unclassified | place...
AACAGTAAAGAAGACAACAAAAAAGAAAAAGAGATAATGATTATTCATACTCATTAAAAATTTAATTTTTATTTTTTATTTTAAACCTATTTTTCTCGTCGATAATTTACCTTAAAACCATTCCCCTAATTTCTTTTGAGTTTTTATTTGGTTCAGTAAGATACTTTTTTTCATAATATCTGAGTTATCAAAGGAATATTTTATCTTACTGATTCTTTTTGCACTCTCTTTCATCTCATTCTCGTCGGAAAATTTCATTTTATTTACGAGTGCTTTTCTAACACTCTCGCGAACAACCCAAACCCCCAAACCTGCCCAATACGACGGAGTTTCAATTCGAATAACAAGAACACTTGCCTGTCGTTTTATTGAATTCAGATATTCAATTATAGGTAAACGCGAAGCATAATAACCCCCCGCAGTAGCAAAAGCATATTCTTTTCTTCCGTAAAAATTTTCATAATCAGTCGATGCTTTAATTTCTGCCGACGGATTCCAAGAACTTCCTGCAAGATATAATTCAAAAAGTTCGTAACTCCAAACATCAGGAAAAAGCATTATCAAATATTGATTTCCCAAAAATTCTCCATAAAACAATTCAGAATTTTCTATAACAGGAAAGTCTCTAACTTTTTTCAAAAGCAATTTTCCAAGAGTGTCATCTGTCGCAGTAATGCTCCATCTCGTCGGAACAAGCCGTTTATTTTTTTTCAATCCTAAAACTCCGACACTCAAAATTTTGCTCAGAGTATATTCACTAAAATTATTCTTATACAAAATCTGAAGCCCTTCAGAAGATTTTATCTCATCATTGATAACAGAATCAACTTTCTGATGAACTTTCACATTCCCTGTTATCTTCGCCTGTTTCAAATTTCCGTGCATTCCGTGAGGGGTCAAAACTTTATCTTTCCCTTTTTCAAAGTTAAGTTTATTCTTCAATTCAATTTCCACGTCGACAGGTTTAGAAGCTATTGCAATTTCCTGTGCGAGTTCTACAAATTTTTTACTAGTTCTTGAATCATTAACATTTGATTGAAATCTAGAATTAAGCAAATTATTCCTCAATCTTAAAACATCATTAATTTCAAAATTATTCCCCGCCCAATATTTCGCATCGTCGTAGATCCAGACATTCTCATCTCGTTCAATCGGCGAAAGAATCCCGACATTAACAAGAGGATATTTCAATTTACTCCCAACAAAAACACTCGGCGGAGAATTGCTATCTAATTTAGAAATACTTCCAAAATCTTTGTATTTAAATTTCAGTTCACTTATTTTTTTGATAACTTCAAATTTTATGTCCGACATAACAGAAAAATAATTCGCTTGTTTAAATGAATTTATTCACTAAATACTTCAACAGGTTTTCCTTCAAGAATTTTTTCCAAATCGCTTGTTGTAAGGTGCGGTTCAGGGTCTTCGCCAGTATAAGGTTTTACTCTATATTTCCCCCTTATTTCTGAAAAATTGCTGGCAACTCCTTGAGAACATAAGGGGAATATTTTAAGTAATTCCTTAATATCATCAGAATCAAGAAGTTCTCCTTCTTTATCACTTTCCCTTTTTTTCTTAGTCAATCCAACAGCATAACTCCAGTCAGAATCAACTCCAAGAAGATATAAATCCTTTCCTTGTCCGCATAACAATTTAGCATAAAGGAAACTGCTTTTTTGGAGATAATCTGAGTAATTTCCCCCATTAATTGAAAGTAGAGGAGGAGAAATTTTCTCTATAATTTTTCTTATATTTTCATTAACCATAATCCAAATAATATTTTTTATTTTAAAAAGATTTATGTAATTATAAAAAACCGCGTTTGAATATCCCCTCATTACGGATTTCAAAACCCAATTCCTTTTCAGGCAAACTTCTGTGCTTTTTCAAAATTGCTTTTCTTTTTCCCTTTTCTCTTTTCAGTTCAATTATACACTTGCTCCAATATTGAAGCAAATCTCCGCCAACAATATTCGTCTCTCTTTCAACTCCATTTTTCCAATCTTCTTCTGACTGATATCCTCGGTAAACTTGATTTGTAACAATAACAGGAATATTCTGTTTCTTTGAAATTTCTGCAAGAAGTTTCATCTGTCTTGCAACTTCTCTATTTACATCTTTAATTGTTTCATCACCCCCATCCTGCCTTGCATCTCCAAGTTCTAATCGATAAAGCATTGCCATCCCGTCGACAACAATTAAACTAACCTGTTCATTCCTTAACTGATTGTTCAATGTCGTAAAAAATTTTTTCTGTTCAAGAAAATCCAAAGGAGAAATTAAAAGAATGTTTTTCAAGATGTCTTCATAATTTTCCCCCACAATTTGTTTTACTCTTTCTGGAGAAAACCCGCCTTCAGTATCGATAAAAATAACTTTGTTGTCTTTTTTCGCCTGACTACACGCAGCTAAAATTGCCATATTAGTTTTCCCACTCCCAGGACTTCCAGCGATCATTGTTATAATTCCTTTTTCATAACCGCCATAAAGCCACTTGTTCAAATCATAACTACCAGTAGAAACTTTTTCAATTGTTTTGGACAAAGTCGAGCCGTCATTTAGTAATGCATTGTTAAGGTCATAATTTTCCGTCGATATCCCGTTATCTGTCATAAGAAAAAAACTAGTTTTATATTAATAAATATGATTATATTCTCAAGAATAATGTTCAAATAACTCTTCGCCAATAATCCCCAAACGCCTCTCGCATTTCATTAATCCCGCGATAAACCCTTCTTTCTCCTCTCGATTAAATTTGTTGCATTTGTAAATAATTTCTTTATCTCTTTCTCTCGAATGAACAAGATCAAAAGGCAATGAAAAATTAAAAGCAAGATTCTTATTTTCCTTAGGGTCATAATCATCCAGAAATAATTCCAATTTACTTGCTAAATCTTCTGCACTTCGGCCAAAAAAAGTTTGATGTTTCATCGGAGAAGTTAAGTCAGTTGAAGAAGCCAAAAATGCATAATGATAGTATTGCAAACAATTTTTTAGATCACCATGGTCATAACCGCTTTGCGAAGGAATAATTATTTGAACATCTCTAAGTTTTTGTATTCCAAAGGGATAAACTATAATTGTTTCAGAATTTTTATCACCCATTAAGATAAATTGCAACAATTATTTTTAAAGATTATTGTGAAACACTGCATTAGTTGAATTTACTTATCCATTCTATTCTTGTAAATGGAAAAGGTCTTATGTTAGACATAAAAGTCAAGTATCTGCAGAACTTGTAGACTTCAGTGTTCCAATATTCACAAAAGAGTGCAAGATGATTATTTCTTTCTCCAACAAAAAGAGTCATAAACCAATTGATAAGAACAATTATGCAAACTAAATAAAACCAGAGACTCAAAACAATCCCGCTGATTATTGCAATAGGAATTCTTAACAATGCTTCAAGTCTTTCAACACTCGGAGAATGAGAAGGTTTAGAACTACTTCGCCTCTTTTCATTTTTAGCCATATAATAATATATTTTGCAAGTTTATAAATTTTATTTTTTAAGAATTAGTAGAACTAAATAACTTTTTCAAAATCTTTTCCTAATTTCCCCAAATCTTTTGTAATTGCAGAAACAGCGTCGTCAATTGCTTTCTTTGCAGTTTTCCCTTTTGTCTTAACAACTACAATAGGTTTTTTTGTAGGATGTTCTCTTTTCCAAGCAACAAAAGTCACAGCAGAATCTTTGTTAAGATAAACTCTAAGAATTTCAGCTATTGTCAAACTCCCAATTTCAAATTCAATTTCTTCCTTTTCAGATTTGATAACATTAATGTCCATAATAAAAGGTTAGAAAAATAGTTTATAAAAGTTTCCTATTGTTTCTTTGCAGAGTTAGGTATGTTTGATTCACTAATAATCCTTTTAATAGTATCTTTTGAAACATGATATTCTTTGTCTAAGGGTTTGTATAATAAATTTCCTTCGGAATCCGTTGCACCACATTTTGTAATCGCCATAGCCATATCATACGGAACACAGATTTCATCGTAAATCTTCTTAGCAACAGGACATGAACTATAGGGAATAGCATCATTTTTTCTGCCACAATTTATACAAAGACATTCTGTTCTTCTCAGACTATCTAGTTCAAGATTAGAAAATATTTCTTTCGGATGTCCTGCTTTCCAATATTTATTAGTAATTAATTCAATTGTCATTTTCCTTCCCAAAATTCTTATCTAAAAATTTCTCGTCATCTTGACTATATTCTTCTTCCCAAGTATCAACAGATTCTTTTTCCTCTTTGGGCTTTTCTTTCTTCCTAAAAAGAGATAAAAATCCCTTCTGATTCTTATCAACTTTCTTATCCATCTCCCTCAAATCTTCAATACTCAAAATTTTAGTTGTTTCAGAATCAAAAGCAAGTTTCTTTTCAGAATCTTTAACCATTGAATTATCAAGACTATATTTTCTCATTGGATCAACAGGAGCTTCATGAAAACCCGGAGTTCCCCTCTTGTGTAAGTTAACTCTCAAAAAGTTCTCAACCTTAGATATAATCCTATAATCATTATTTGGTAAAAATCCTTGTTCAAGCATTCTAACCGTAGCATCTGATTCTCCGATACCCTTAGCAAATTCCTCTCGGGTAATTTTTCTCAATCGTTTTATTTTTTGTATCGCCCAATGAAAATTCTCAACCAAGTCTGGATGCGATTGAATTGCTCTTTCCTTAAATTTCTTATCAACTAAAGTTCGCAAATTAATTTCGCTCCCGTCGAATTTTTTATTCATTCCAGTAAGTCTGTCCCTCACAGATTTCTGTCGTTGAGACTCCTGAATTTGCTGGTCAGTCGCTTTTTTTATCCGAGGCATTTTTTCAATTGCCGCACAAGAATCACAAACACTTACAATTCCATAATCAGAAATAGCCCTCGACAATTTTACATTATCCCCCGAGGCACCGCATCGAAAACATTCTTCTGTCATCCCAAAATTGAGGTAAATTAGTTTTTAAGGATTTATGTAATTAATCAAGATATTTTTCAACGTCATCAATAATTTTAACGTCGGTAATCTTAATTTCTTCATCGATTAAAATCATAGGAAGTTCATTGATTCCATATTTTTCTATCAGCAAATTAACTGAAGGAATGTTGTTATCTGCAGCAATCGGAATCAACATAACATTATCTTGTTGAGTTGTCTTTATGTTCCCAAGAAGATTTGAGAAAAATCTCTGTTTTGATTCTTGCTCTACCGAAGGATTATTGTATTTGTAAAAATAAACAATAGTATGGTAATCTGAATTGCATTTCTGTTTTATTTTCATGCTGTTATCCAAAACAAAGTTCTCAATAAATCAAATCGTCTATGTTGAAAAATAATATCATCGTTGATTTTATTTGCCTCTTCATATCGCTGAATTGTCAAAGCTTCTTCAAAGATTTTATCTCCAAATAAAATGTTTTCTTTAACAAGTGATTCACAATTCAAATCAATAATTGACAACGCATCTTTCTGAATCATCTGGTCCAGCAATTCTGTTTCTGCATCGAGATACATACCATTTATTTTATCAATTCGAGAAGATTCAAGTCTGTATCCCATAAAAATTCCAAGATTAAAAATTACAATAGTCAAAATTAAGGCATACAAAAAAAAGTATTTCTGATTTTTCATCGCTATATTATCTCCAACGATTATCCCTTTTAAAATAATTGTATAATGAACTAATTATGATAAAGGGGTACAATGCAAGATAAACTAGCGAGAAAAAAAGCAAGTCAATAGGAGTATGTTTCTTTAGAGTTGTTCCTTTCATATTTGATAAAACCACGAGGGTAAACAAGAAAGCTACCACAAATAAAATTACTCCAAGGTAATTTAAAAAACTGGGAGTGATATACAAATCATTCATTGTAAGAAGCGGAGCCCCAACTGGAATTGAATAAGTAACAAAAAGATAATTTGTTACAATTCCTCGGATAGATAAATAAAGAAAAACTCCGAGCCCCAAAAGTCCAGTAACATAACTCATCAAAAAGAATGGTATAATAAAAGTTCCAAGTATTCCTTTTTTAAGGAAAGAACCCCTATATTTCTCAATGCACTGCATCCCGCCGACATTCCATCTTCTTCTCTGACGATACCACATTTTCAAATTATCTGGTGCTGTTGTCGTCGCGTGTGTCGCAAGACTCATTTTTACTTTCCAACCATTGTGAATTAAATGCCAAGCAATTTCAATATCTTCAGTCATATTCCCAGAATCAAATCCCCCAAAACTTTCAAGCGCAGATTTTCTATACATAGCTAAAGGTCCAGGCGTGACATAAACTCCGTCGATATAACCCAAAAGTTTTCTAGTGAAAGCAATAATATTATATTCGATAACCTGCATTTTTTCAAGAAATTTTTTCTGATTTCTCGGAGTGAAAACACAAGTCACAGCACCAATTTTCTCGTCGTCAAAATAACCAGTCAGTTTATTAAAAGAATTTTTATCAGGATAACTATCTGCATCAACAACAACAATTAATTCTCCAACAGCCATTTTAATTCCTCGGTTAATAGAATCTCCTTTTCCAGAATTTTCTTTGTTGACTAATTTAAGTTTAGGATATTTTTTCAAAAGCTCTTCAGAAATTTCCCGCGTTCTGTCTTTTGAACCATCATTCAAAATTATAACTTCTTCAATTGGATAATCAATATTAAAAATCGCTTCAATAGTCTCTTGGATAGTTTTCTCCTCGTTAAAGGCAGGAACAAGAACTGAAATAGAATATTTTCTCTTTGCTTCGGGGTGGTCAAATAAAGTTTTTCTATTGTGGAAATAAACCATTAAAAAAAAAGAAAGGGTATAGATTGAAACAAACATGTAAAAAAGATAAATTATCGAAAGAATCTTCATTTCATTTTACAGAATTATTAATTTTTAAAGATTCTTGTGTTGCATTTCCTTCCTGAAAAGTAAAATAGTCATAGAAATCGTCGCTGATTGAAAGTTCGTGTGTGTGTCCAACTTTTTTCTTTTTTATTAAACTTAAATCTTCAAACTTTTTGATATGGTCATAAGCTTTATTCCCCCTAATTTTTATTATCACCGACTGCTTTATCGGTTGTTTGAAAGCAATTATCCCAAGCGTCTCCTGTTCTGCCTTGGTAAATTCACTTCGCCCCCCAGCAAGTTTGTTAATTAAATTATGAAACTGCGGGCGAACATCCATTTTCCACATTTTATTTTTTTCGACAATTTCAAGAGCAGATTCTTTAGCATCATATTTGTCCTGCAATTTTTCAATAAGCTCCTCGATAATTATTGGATTCAAATCTGTCAGAGAAATCAATTCAGCCATTGTCAAAAATCTTCCGCTCACAAAAAAAACCGCCTCAAGTTTTTTCAAGTCCTCTTTTTCCCTCGCTTCATCAATCTCCCCCAAAGTTCTGCTTGTTGGATCCATAAAAGTAAAAGAAGAATCAGGGTTTTAAATTTTATCAACATAAAATATTTAAAGAACAATTTGTTGAAAAGAATATGAAGAAAAAAGAGATAGTGATAAAGATCGATCATAAATTACTTTACACTTTTGTAGTTTTAGGAATCTTAGTATTAATTGCCGTCGGTGTTTATGCTTATGGAACTTCAACTCCGTCTACATTCGGGCATAGTGCTGGAGAAATTGAATTTACAGGAGGGATTAATCTAGCCTCAGGAGGATTAAATGTTTCTTCAGGAAATTTAATTGTTTCTTCAGGCAGACTTGGTGTTGGAACACAAACTCCAGCGTATATCTTAGATGTAGTAGGAAATTCAAGGATAAATGGGGGGTTGGGAGTTTCTGGAGGGATTACAACAGCTGCAGAAGGGATTGCAGTAGGTAATGTAGTTTTATATTCTAAATCTTCTTCAACAAATGTAGTCTGTAACACACATTGTAGTTCAGGATTAGACACAGCAGGAATTTGTTTAGGTGCATGGGCAGCATATAATCAAGTAACAACATGTGCCAGCACCACTGGAAGAAATTGTCTTTGTGCAAAAGGATAAATTAATTCTTAATGAACCTTATACCTTAATATTGCACCAACACCAGAAAGAGTATTGAACCAATATTCTCTGCTGAATCGGTAAATTCTTTCATTATTTTTTTATTGGAAAATCTTTTATGATTCTTTCAATCAATCCTTTTCCAGATTCAGAAATTTGAAAAAATAAAGGAGTTTCTTTTCCAGGAATATTAAAAACAACAGGATTTTCAACAAGCCCCACTTCTTTGAGAGTCTGTAAATGCCCAAGTAAATTTTCTCCCAATCCAAAATATTCTTCCTCAATAAAAATAGAACAATGAATAGGTTTTGAAGAATAATATAGTTTCATCAAAAGTTCAAAGCAGATTGCATTTTGTTCATAATCCATTATAAAGAAAGAGCACAACATTCATATTTAAAAGATTTATGGGGATTAATTAATGAACCTTATACCTTAATATTGCACCGACGCCAGATAGATTATTGAATTGTTCCCCTTCTGTTGTCTCAGTAGAAACAATCTCAATTATTGAACCAATATTTTCCGCGAGGTCTGAAAATTCTTTCATTATTTTTTTGTCAAAGGATTTTGAAATTATCAAAATTTCAACAGCACCATATTGCAAAGCTTTTCTTATGTCAGCTTCTTTGTAAAAAGCCAAATCTGGTTTCTCTCCAAGAGTTTCAAAAAATTTCTCCAAAATTTTTTTCTCCCGAACAATTTCCTGACCTGCAAGCAAATCTCTTGATTTTTCAACAAGTTCTTTCAAGCCAGATTCATCGCTGTCACCAATATCGATTCTACCTATAACTCTTTCTCGCAACTTCGTCGGCAAATATTCTCCGTCGAGAAATTCATCTTTAGTAGGAATAGGACCACCAACCAAAATTCCCTTAAGTTTAGGCATATCATAAAATACTTTTTTCATTTCTTCAGAAATTCTTTTGTAAAATTCTTTTGTAAGACCTTCGGTAATTCTATGAAATCTTTGAGAACTTTGTCCCCCCGCCCTAACTTTCGAAGGAATACCCGAAGTCATCTTTTGAACAATTTCAATTCTCTTTCCTTCAAGGTAACCAATTGTCGCTTCTTTTCTATCCATCACAAGAAGCCCAAAAATTTCAGAAACTTCCAACATAGTTCTCAATGGTTCTAAAACAAATTCTTTATCACATCGATACATTCTAATCTTCAATGGCTGAGGAGGTTCAATTTCCCACAACTGCAAATCCATTTGCCCTTCAACCTTAGAAACATTCCCAGAAAATAAAACCAGCCCATTTTCAGGAGTCTGCTTTAAACCCTTAAGATAACGAACGATTTTTTCAAGCGCCTCAGTAACATTATTTCGAGTAGTAGTTGACTTAATATTTTTCGCAGTAGATTTCTCAGCCTCAAGTTGTCTCTGAACAGAATTCACGTCGTAATCTGCAGGAATATAAACACTTATCAGTTCTGTATGCCGTCCTTTGTGGCTTTCAAGTTCTGTAACTTTTTCTCTCAAATCGTCTAAAGATATTTTCATTTTTCAAATATTACACTATGTTCCTTTCCAGAGTTAATAATCATTGCCCCAGAAGCAGATTTAAAATCTTCTGCGTAGAGGGAAAGAATATTCTGATTAGGAGTAATAAAAGATTTAACAGGCGTGTTCAATGAAAGTTTCTTTTCACTTTTTTCCTGCCGGATTAAAGAAATCTCGTCGATTAATGTATCAAAATCATTGGAAAATTTCTTCTTATCAAATTTAGGCCATTCACAAAGATGAATAGATTTTACTTTTTCTTTTTCCCTAAAATATTTTTGATAAATCTCTTCAGTAATAAACGGCATAATCGGAGCAAGCAATTTCAAAATTGTGAATAATGAAACAGACAAAACATATTGTGCAGAAGATTTCTTATCTCCCGAACCCTGATAAACTCTTCTTTTAACAAACTCAAGATAATTATCACAAAAATATTTCCAAAAGAAATTTTCTATTTCTGTTCTTGCCTGGTTATATGCAAAGTTCTCAAAATTTTCTGTAACTTTTTCTACCGCCAAATTCAAATTTTTCAAAAACAATTCATCTAATGGCTCCAAATTTTTTGGTCTTTTGCCGTCGAAGTTTTCCAAATTCATAAAAATAAATTTAGAAGCATTAATCAGTTTGTTAATAAATTTCTTTCCAGTAATCAAATCTTTTTCCTGATAATCAAAATCTTCTCCAAGTTTCGACGACGCTGCCCAATATCTCAATGCATCTGCCCCATATTTTTCCAAAATATCTTGTGGGTTAATTACATTTCCTTTGCTCTTAGACATTTTTTCCCCGTGCATAGAAACATTTCCTGAAATCATTATTTCATCCCACGGAATTTTATTTTCGTGAAGATAACTTTGAACAATTGTATAAAACGCCCAAGTTCGAATTATGTCATGTGCCTGCGGTCTCAATGAGTAAGGAATTTTAATTTTATTTTTAGTCAATGAACTTGCAATCTGTGGACTCAAAGAAGAAGTCGCCCAAGTATCAAGAACTTTTGTCTCTGCTTCAGCAATTTCCTTGCAGTCAGGACATTTTTTCACGATATGAATTGGATCAACAGGAAGTTCTTTTTCCGACGCTAAAATTATCTTTTTACATTTTTTGCATTCCCAAACAGGAATCGAAATACCAAAATATCTGTCTCGCGAAATCCCCCAATCCCATTCTAAACCATTAACCCAGTTATCATATCGTTTATGCATAAACTCAGGATGCCATTTGATTTTATTCCCCTGTTCAATAAATTTTTTCTTCTTGTCAAGAATTTTTATGAACCATTGTTCAGTCTGAATAAACTCTATCGGGGTTCCGCATTTGTCATGAACATTAACAACATGGGAAATTTCTTTTTGTTCAACAATTAATCCTTCATTCTTCAAATCTTCAAGAATTTTTTTTCTGGCTTCTCTAATCTTTAATCCAGAATAAGATGCAATTGTAAGTTTAGTTTCTGAATCCAAAACAACTTTAGGCAAAAGTTTATGTCGATGAATAGCATCGACGTCAAATCTATCACCATAAGAACATATCATTAAAACCCCTGTTCCTTTTTCCAAGTCAGCAGATTCGTCAGCAATAATTGGAACTTCAAAATTAAATAAAGGAACCTTCGCTTTTTTGCCAATTATTTTTTTATATCTTTTATCAGAAGGATTTACAAAAACGGCAACACAAGCTCCGAGAAGTTCTGGTCTCGTCGTAGCAATCAATAAATCTTTTCCGTCGCAAGAAAATTTAATTGTGGAAAATAAACTTTTTTCCTCCTTATCTTCAAGTTCTGCTTGAGCAATCGCGGTCTTACACTCCCCGCACCAAAGAGTGGGAAATTCCTTTTTGTAAATTTCTCCATTGTTAAACAAATCAATAAAAGATTTCTGAGAAATTTTTCTCACATCGTCGCTAATTGTAGAATAATGATTCTCAAAATCACAAGAAATGCCAACGTCTTTCCAAGCTTGAATAAAAGCAGGGGTTTCTTTTTTCAAGAAGTTATTGCAAATTTTAATGAATTCTTCTCTAGGCATATTTTTAGATTTCACACCCAAACTTTTTTCAACAAGCCTTTCTGTCGGCAATCCGTTGTCGTCGGTTCCAAAGGGATAAAAAATATTTTTTCCAGCCATTCTCTTAAATCTAGCAATAAAATCTTGCTGACTATAAGAAAAAGCGTGCCCAAGATGCATTTTTCCAGAAACTGTCGGTGGTGGCGAGTCAAGAGAGTAGATATTTTTCTTGCTGGAAAAATCAAACTTGTAAACTTTTTCCTTTTCC
>Ga0265297_10010306_pt1 | contig 11785 bp, 10 predicted proteins | sample Munlanlwell13791_FD_192502 | JGI IMG/M metagenome (GOLD analysis project Ga0265297, IMG submission 192502) | Leachate microbial communities from a municipal landfill in Southern Ontario, Canada - Leachate well 137-91 | ecosystem: Engineered > Solid waste > Landfill > Unclassified | place...
CTCCCTGATTTGAGTAAAAGCGCGCACCAGTTCGGTTTTCAGCATATTCAGTAAAAATTCGCGGCTGAAATTCGAATTTTTGAGCGGTTTTAAATCGACTGCTTTTAAAATTTCGCTGATGCCGGAATCCGAGATTTTAAGACCTGTCAGATTCTTCTCGAGCTCCGCTAAGCGTCTGGCTACCGGGATCAGATTGCCAACCGCAATGCGACAGATTTCGATCGTATCGGATCGGATTGCGATATATACCGCCAGATCCAGCGCCGCATAATCGAAACGCGTGCGGGCAAAACGATGATACACTCCGTAACCGGGCGCCGGTGGAACTTTCACTTCCGTAATGAAAAATTTACTATTGCGTTTTAAATGCAGAAAATCGGCGATCGGGTATTCCGTCGCCGGCGCCCCAGCCACTTTCACGGAAGCGCCGAGCGCCAGCAATGGCGTCGGCACATTCGACCAGGCCGGCCGGAAAGCCAGCGAGCCGCCTATGGTTATCAGATTTCGCAATGGATTGGAGGCCGCTTGCCCGAGCGCCAGCGCCAGAATGTGGCGACTGTCAGACCATTGGTAATTAGCAATTTTGTTAAAACTGGTGCCGGCACCGATGGCAACCCAGTCATTCTCTTCCCGGATATAGTCCAGGTTTAATCGGCGCAGGTCGATCAGTCCGAGCGCCCGAGCGCTTCGACTACCAGTCCCGCCGGCATATGGAATGGCATTGCCATTTGCAATAATTTCAACCGTCTCGGCAATACTTTCAGGCCGAAACCACTCTTTAATATTTTCCAGCATATTTCTTTCTCTTTATGCTATTAATTACCACTTTAATCAAATTTCGGAAACTAAGCCCAGCAATGCAATCTAATGTTTTAATTGCAGGTTCGGTTAAACTTTTCTAATATTGCTTCAACGACCAACACTCTAGTCTCTAATCACATAAATATCTACATGGCGGGGACAATAGGTAATTTTTCTCTTGACTATGTGGGGCATTAATTCGTTAAATTCACAGCAGGTGTAGCAAATGAGTAAATTGCATCGAAGAAGACACCGCTCAGATCATCGGGATACCCAAAAAAAATTACGTAGAATTCTCAAGATCGGTTGGATCAATTTTCTACTTCCCGGACTGTTGATGTTAATAATTTCAGTGGGACATAAGTTCTTTATCGCACACCTTAATCTCTGGATCCTGCGAGGGCTGACGCTTATTGTGATTATGTGGTGTTGCATTGGATTTTTTATTCTTTCAGGCGGCATTATGCTATGGCTCAGAGTAAAAGCCGGCTAATTGATTATAAGCGGGATTCAGACATAATTTTTTATTGCAATTACCACTCTTTTGTCCATAATATTGCGCGCATTTGTTTTAATAAACTGAAAAGGATATACGCGGGGGTTCGCGAAAAATGAAATTATTCTCCAGACGTCCCGATCGCCGAGCGCATTCTTTAATTACGATTGGTGCGATAACGCTCGCGATCTCCTTCATTTTTCTTTTCTGGCTGGCCGAAAAAGCCAATGCTCATACCGTCATTTTATCAGTCAACTGCATGCGGATTTTATGTGGTTTAAATTTACTAATGTTGACGGCAGGCGGGGTAATCCTTTTCTGGGGATTTTCCATCTGGTTCCGCGACCAGGTTTTTAAAAATTAATAATCAGCATTTTTATATTCGCATTATTCGGATTAAAACTTCCCTATTAAAATATTTCTTTTAATTTTTTTGGTATTGTATTAGAATTGCCCGCATGTTACTGACTGAAGAAGATAAACGTTTTCCCTGGTCGATGCGTTGCATATTGACCGTTACCTCGCTTTTTAGCTACGGACTCCAGTATTTATTCTCGGCAATCATGATTCCGTTGGGTATTATCCTGGTTTTTTTTAAAGCCTCATATCTATTGCACATTGGACATATTTTTTGGGCTAGAGGACTATTCTGGCTGATGGGAACCCACATACACGTTTACGGACGCGAAAAGATTGAGCGTGGCAAGAAATACATTATGCTGATCAACCACGCCAGCATATACGATATCCCCGCAATTATCGCAGTTTTCCCGCGCGTCTCCTGGCTCGGGCGCTCTTATCTGACGCGTATCCCGGTTTTCGGCTATTTTCTCAGAAATACTGATTACATCCCAATCGATCCGGGCGATCGCGAAAAATCCCGAGCCGCGATCAATAATTCCATCGCCAAAGCCGATTCGCTGACGATAGCTCTTTTCCCGGAAGGTACCCGCACACTGACGGGAGAACTCGGACCCTTTAAAAAAGGCTTCATTCACATCATGAAAGCCACCAATCTCGACATTCTGCCCGTGACCCTGAACGGCATGTTCCGCCTGAAGCCTAAGACCCGTTTCATTATCGATCCGCGCGTCCGGCTTGAAGCGGTTGTCAGCGATCCGATCCCCGCCGCCGAACTGATCAATTTTACCGACCAGGAGATTCTTGATCGGGTCAAAACCACCATTGTGGCTAATTATCGTCTTTAAGGCTATCACCGTTCATTTCAAGAATCAACCAATTTTCCCGACAATGATCAGAGTTCATTTGCGCAGTCATCTTCTATCATTTATTGGTCTGACGATTCTTTTACTTGTCTGCCCAGGCCATGCCCAGATTAAATGGCCTTTCAAAATGGCTGAGCGTGAGGCCGGATTAGCGTTTTCACCGGGAATTTACAGTAGCTATGCCAGCGTCTTTATTTGTATGCGGCAGATTACGCCGGTACTGATTTATAAAGAAGATGAAGCCGAATTATATACCGACCTAATATTGGAATCATACAAACCGACGCATCTTTTGGCTGAAGTCACCGTCTACCCGACTGCGAGTTTTTCCGGCTGGCTGAAGACCAAGCATTTCGACTTCTACAGTAAATTCGATTTACCATATGATCTAAATTTCTGGAGTTCTGTGGCCGGCAATTATCAGGAACCTTGGTCGCTGAGTCTTTTTACCGGCCAATTAGTTAATTTTCTAACCCTGACCGACGGTGAAGAGCTAAAAGTCGGTGCAAGCGGTGCGGGCGGTTTTGTGGCAACAACCGGCTGGCAGGAAATTTTCGATGGCTATATTCTCAGTGCCAGATGGTGGCGCTGTGAATGGAAAATCAAAGGCGCCGGAAGTGACCAAACGAAAGCCCATTCCTGGGACATCAAAATCGGCTACCGCTGGTACGGACTACCGCAAATTGCCAATACCTTTAATCTGACCTTTGCGCGCCAGAAAACTGACAAAGACTGCCATTCGTTGAACTTCCGACAGAATTCCTGTGCGGAGATCGAACTGCAGATTCCGCCCGGCGAAACGAAAAAAGGCTTTTCGCGGATCACGTGCGCCTACGGAAAATTTTGGCCGTTCCGTAAATATTTAGTAGGCCTCAAAATCGGCTATTCCTACGAAAAGCGACCGCAATACCGCGGGCTTGCTCTCGGATTCACTTCCGTCGACCGGATCATGCAGAGCCTGATCTTCCAGCCGATGGTGGAATTTTAACTCTATCTTATTCATAGAAAATCTTTTATTATTCAGTCGGACTAAATATATTCACCTGCAAATTAGGGAATAAATGAACAACCGTCCAATTAAAAAACCTAAAATCCTGCTGTCATTCATCGGCAATAACGACTGCTATCTGCCAGAAAAGCCCGGCGCAATCATTTCCGTCCTTGAGAAACAGTCTTTTAATGTACTTTATCTGCTGTATAACGACGAATTATATCTGAAACCCGCTTCCGCAATTTTGGAATATTGCCGGAAAAATTATCCGGCTTCGACCGTGCGCTATCAGCCAGCTCTGGCAGTCAATCCGACCGATTATAACACAGTTTACCCAGCTATGTACCAGGCTGTCAGAGAAATTCTTCGGGAAAATCCTGACGGTGAATTCACCATTTCAGTAACGTCCGGGACGCCAACTATGCACGCCTGCTGGATTTTTCTACAGCAGGGCGGTGTAATCGACGCCAAACTCGTCCAGATTCACCGCGAAACTGGTCTGTCCGAGATTGACTTCAACCTCGATGATTTTCCGAGAATTAAAAGTATCGATTCCACCAAAATCGTACTGACAAAACTTTCCCGTGAAAACAGAATACTTCGTCAGCAGGTATCGCCTGCTATCGATGCCATTATCGGTGAGTCAATCGGTATTGGCGCGGTCAAGGAAAAAATACGTCTGCTGACCGACACAGAACTCCCGGTTTTCATCAGCGGTGAAAGCGGCACCGGTAAGGAACTGGTTGCCGAAGCTCTGCATTACGCGAGCGGACGCAGTGAAAAACCCTTAGTTAAAGTCAATTGCGGGGCAATTAGTCCCCAGCTTTTTGAGAGTGAGTTCTTCGGACATAAACGAGGCAGTTTCACCGGCGCAATCGCTGATAAAGACGGAACATTCAAACTGGCCGACAAAGGCGCTATATTTTTGGATGAAATCGGCGATCTGCCGCTGGAGATGCAGGTCAAACTGCTCCGTTTTCTGGACTACGGCACAATTCAGGTTGTCGGCGGTAAAGAGGAAAAAGTCGATGTTCGGGTTATTTCAGCCTCCAACAAAAACATGCGAGAATTGGTAAAGACCGGCCAATTCCGCGAGGACCTTTTCTACCGGTTGGTTCAAACTGAAATTTTCCTGCCACCCTTGCGCGAACGCGGCAACGACAAAATTTTGATCGCACAAAGTTTGGTAAAAGCACTCAATCAATTCCAGGACAAACGGAAATATCTGACAGAATCAGCACTCGCAAAAATCCGCCAATATCACTGGCCGGGCAATATTCGCCAACTGAAAAGCGCCCTCACTGCCGCCTTCGTCTATCCGGGCAATGAAATCGGCGCCGAACATTTACATATCATCGAACTGACCGATCAATCTACCGGAATCTCAATCCCGCCCGAAGGCGTTAACCTCGATAGTGAAATCATTCCCCGGTATTATCAGGCGGCTTTGCGTCAAACCAACGGTAACGCGGCCGCCGCGGCGCAGTTACTGGGTTTAGAGCCGGCAACTTTTCGCGCCAGACTGAGAAAACTAGAACTAAAAATAGAATAGACCCGATTTATTAACAACTAAGGCACCAAGCCAATAAAGTGCTAGTAAATATTTTTTCTTCGTGTCTTTGAGTCTTCGTGGTAAAATTGGAAGTTTCTAGGAACGGTAGACCTCACGGCGGTGTGCTACCCGTAAAATTTGAATTATGGCCACATCTTTCAGAAATGAATAGATGACGCGAAAATCACCAACCCGTAATTTTCGAAAATTCTGAAACGCGCCCTTCAGAGGCATCCCGGATAAAGGATCATCCCCGAGAGAACTAACGGCTTTTAAAATACGGACAGCGTTTTCCCGGGGAAGTTTACGCAGTTCCTTTAACGCCCGCGAATCCCACTGGATTTTACAGGAGGCCATATTCTTTCAGCACATCTTCATGCGCGATCATGACGCTGTCCGGATCATCCTGCCGGGCTTTGGCGATAACGCCATCATAATTGTCGAGATAGAAAGTGAGCGCTTTCTTGATCAGCGAACTGCGGTTCTCATGGGTTTCCTGCGCCAGAGCGTCGATTTCGCCGATGAGTTCTTCATCAATCTTAAAGGTTACCGGTTTCATATTCACTCCAAAAATCCTGTTGGTAATATACGGTATTACCGGTATTACCGCAATAAAAAATCATCATCACAATTTTAAATACAACCTTGTATTTTTAAAGGCAGGGTTTCAATTTGCAAGGTTTTATATAGATTGACGCACCAAGAATTCGTAAAAATCTTTACGCCCGGGAATAAATTATATTACGAAGGTTAATATTGCGATCGCTTCAAAAAGCAATCAAATATTCCAATCACAGGACGACAAAAATATAATAGAAGCATTGATTTCCATTTCTGGCATCTCTTCTGAAATAATCAATAGCGTATGCAAAGCGAACTATCCAAGAAAACACAACCAAGAATCCCGGAGGAAATTTCCAGGGCTTTTAAGCTTAAGTTGACCATTAATTAGGTAGATTTTTTATTTGTTTCCGCTTCGTTTTCTGAAATATTTATTTATCCGTAGTCATTTTATATTTTACTTAGTTAGAGACGATATTAAATTGGCATATGTTTGGTCTAAGTATTATCTTTGTCCTGAAATTATTAAAAAACGAGGATTAATTGGCGAAATATTTGACTGAAGCAGATGCACGAATCGTGATTGATAATTTATTAAGGAAATCTGGATGGGATCCTTCTGATAAGACTCAGGTCCGTACAGAAGTTCCTTTGAATGATCCGACTTATGTTAAAGAAAATTTGGAAATGCTTAAGATACAGCCTGAAATCTATCAGAAAATTGATGAGACAAAAATAATTGGTCGGGCGGATTATGTTCTATACGACCAACAAGGCAGACCACTATCTGTAATTGAAGCTAAAAAAAATGCATTTGATCCTTATTCAGCAAAACAACAAGCTCTGCCTTATGCAAAGTCAATTAATGCTCCATTTATTTTTCTTACCAACGGTGAACTCATTTACTTCTGGGATTATACGGAAGATGATGCCCGTATTGTTGATTCCTTTTACTCGAGAAGAGATTTGGAACGAATGGTTCACATGCGAAAGCATAAACAACCATTAGCTGAAATATTTATCCCGGATTATTATATACGGTATGGTGAGCAAAGGAAATTAAGAGATTATCAGCAATCTGTAATGCGGTCTCTTGATCAGGCAATTGAAATGGGTAAGCGGCGCTATCTGATGGAATTACCTACCGGGACTGGGAAAACCGATGTCATTGCACTTTATATAAAACGTTTAATGGACTCTGGTAGATCTGAAAGAGTATTGTTTCTTGTTGATCGAGAACAATTAGCAAAACAGGCGCTCGGCGCTTTTCAAGATATTTTGACCACACATAGTAGTTACTGGCTTAAGCCCGGAACAATTCGACAAGAAAAAGAAATAACCGTATGTCTTTTACAAACGATGATCTCTCGGTATACTGAATTTTCGAGTGGATATTTTGATATAGTAATAGCTGATGAATGTCACAGATCAATCTATGGAGCATGGCAGTCGTCTCTTACCCACTTTGACGCAATACATATCGGATTAACTGCAACTCCTTCCGTCTATATTGAGAGAAACACATATGAATTCTACAATTGTAAGGATTTTAAACCAGATTTTTCTTATGATATAAAGGAAGCGTTTAAGAATAAATACCTTGTTCCCTATAAATTCGCAAGTGGTATAACAACAATTGCGGCACAAGGAGCAGATGTTGATGAAGAACACTATGATCCATTTGAATTCGAACGACGCTGGACTAATGCCAAGACTAATCGCCTAATGATGGAAGAATTTGATAAACTTGCCTGGAAAAACTATAAAGAATTAGCCCCAGGTCAAAAAGAAGGTCCCGGAAAAACTATTGTTTTCGCGATCACCAAGCGTCATGCCGCTCGCCTGACAAGATATTTAAATGAATTGCATCCTGAACTTAGGGGTGAGTACGCGTCATTAATTACAAGTGATATTATCGAAAGTGACGACCTTATCCGTAAATTTAGATTCGAGAAGTATCCAATGATTGCCGTTAGTGTAGGAATGTTGGATACCGGATTCGATTGTCCTGAGGTATTGCATCTGGTAATGTGTCGGCGTGTTCATTCTCCAATCCTATATCAGCAAATGAGAGGGAGGGGCACCAGAACCGCAGAGAAAATTGGTAAAAAACAATTTGTTATTTATGATTTCTTCGAAAATCATAAATATTTCAATGACAGCGAAATAGATATTTTTACTGGTGAAGGTAGTGGCTATGGTCCCGGTGAAAAACCCACGCCAAAAGAACCGCGCGAATTAATTGAACTTGGCTTGTCGGATGAATGGCTCCATCATGTTCAATATATCGAAGTCGGACCAGAAGGAGAAAAAATCGATAAGCGGAAATACCTCTCAGTCTGGGACGAGTCAATCAAAAAAAATCTTAGGGATCACCCCTTAATTGAAAAAATCAGACAGCAAGAATATGCGGCTGACGAAGAGGAGAAAATAAAATTCCAATTAACAGATGAAGAGGAAAAGGAGCTGTCTGATCTACTAAATTCGCCTGAGTTTTATTTTAATATTGATAATCTGCGAAAAGCATATCGAAATCCCGGTGGAAACCTTGTAGACTTTGTTAAAGATGCCCTGGGATTGAAAAAGGTAAAATCCAGAGAGGAAATTATTACCGATAGTTTTAGAGTCTGGCTGGTAACAAAATCTTTTACTCCCGAACAGGTACAGTACTTGAACCTTCTAAAAAATCGCGGCATTGTTAAAGGACGGGTGATTATTGATGATCTTTTCCAACCTCCGCTTTTAATATTAAATGCCGCAAATCTCGGCGCCGAACTCTTTGGGGAAGAAGGTCTTAAGAAAATTATAGATGATTTGAACGAGACATTATTCGCTGAAATAGAGGAAACAAGCAGAACATGAATCCAAAAATTCGTCGCAAACTAGATCATATTACCGACATCCTATGGGCTGGTGGTGTCACCAATCCGGTAACCTATATTGAGCAGATTTCGTATCTCATTTATCTAAAAATGTTAGATGAAGAAGAAAACGAGCGAGCTCTGCAATATCGTTTGGGTGGCTCAATAAAAACAAGCCTTTTCCCGGGACAGGCAGAAGATTATCGCTGGAGTAACTGGCGCTTTTATAGTGGTGAAAAACTACGGAATTTTATTCGGGACGAAGTATTTCCATACATGGCTAACAGTATGGTGAAAGATGCGCCCCATGTCGCCGAGTATTTCCGTGATGCTATATTAGAAATAACCGATCCGAATGTCTTAAAAGAAGTCATAGATGAACTCGATTCGCTGAATTTCCGACGCATGGGACCCGACGAGAAAGGGGATATATTTGAGTATCTATTGACTCACTTAGGACAATCAGCTTTAAATGGGCAATTTCGGACGCCCAGACAGATTCGCGCAATGATGGTAGAGATGGTTGATCCTGATTTGGGAGATACGATTTATGATCCGGCTTGCGGCACTGCCGGTTTTCTGATTGATACCGTTGACTATATTTTATCTAAATATTCGGAGGAGGTGCAAGAAATACCCATTTACGGAGAAGAATGGCTTTGGGAAAAATACGTTGCCGCCAATCCTGATGTCAAAGAAAAAATAGATGAAAATGGGAATTCTGTTGTTCCTCCAGAATTTGTAAATGAATTAAAAGAATCAATAAAGAATCTTCAAATATATCGAAAAGGGAAAGGCGAAAAAATACCGGATTGGAACCTCCTGGAACGGTCTCTATTTGGCATTGATGTCAGTCGTCAAATCATGCGGATTGCGACTATGAATATGGTATTGCATGGCGTGCCACAGGCAAAAATCAAACGCGCCAACACTCTTTCTGAACTTGGCGGTTTAAGCGAAGAGGACTTGCGTCGGAAATATAAAATAATTTTATCCAATCCACCTTTTGCCGGGGTGATTCCCAAAGAATCAATCCGCAAAGATTTGCCCACCAACAGTAAAAAAAGCGAACTGTTGTTTCTGGCGCTGATGATGGAAGCGCTGGCTCCTGGGGGAAAATGTGCCGTAGTTGTACCCGAAGGATTATTATTTGGCTCAACCAAATCCCATATAGAATTACGTAAAAAACTATTATCAGATTTTCAATTGCTTGCTGTCATCTCTTTACCGGCGGGTGTATTTAAACCCTATGCCGGGGTTAAAACCGGTGTCTTAGTATTTCAGAAACCACTTAGCAGTTCAAAGAAAAAGATCAATACTCAAAATATTTGGTTCTATGAAGTTGAAAATGACGGCTACGACCCGGACAAGATTGTGGGCGGCGGACGTCCTGAAACTCCGGAGAGGAACAATATTCCCGATCTGTTAAAACAATGGCGTATCTATAAAGAAAGCGATTTTAAAGAATTACCCGGAGAAAAAGCCAACGCTCTGCTGGAACCGGACAGCGACCCGCCCCGCTGTTGGTGGGCCGACGCCGACCTGATCGAAGCCAATGATTTCAGCCTGGCCGCCGGACGCTACAAACCGCAGGTTGGGGAAAACCCATCGGAAGAAGACCCAACAACTTTAATCAAGAAAATAATAGAGTTAGAAAAAAGTATAGTTAACGATTTAGAGAGTATCCTCGATAAAATTGAGGATATTAAATGAAAACATTTGACATTAAAATCTCAGATTTTTGTAAAACTGGTAGCGGTGGAACACCTTTAACAAATCAAAAAAGTATTTTTTATGGTGGAAATATTCCTTGGGTAAAATCAGGCGAGTTAATTGATGAGGTTTTGAATTCAACAGAAGAATCATTAACTGAAAAGGGTTTAAAGGAATCTTCTGCTAAATGGATTAAAAAAGGAGCTGTACTAGTAGCAATGTATGGGGCCACAGTGGGAAGAACAGCATACTTGTCCATTGATGCCACAACAAATCAAGCGATTTGTCACATAATCCCAGATTCAAGAATTGCCGATGGAAAATATATTTGGTTTTTTTTAAGATCCAAGTTTAGGGATCTAATAAATTCACGAGTTGGTGGAGCACAACCAAATATAAACCAAGGAATTATTAAAAACATAAAGATCAAGTTACCATCTTTAACCGAGCAGAAACATATTGTCGAAATCCTGGATCAGGCGGACTCCTTGCGAAAAAAGCGAGCCGAGGCGGATAAACTTGCCGAGCGCATCATCCCGGCACTGTTTTATGATATATTTGGGGATCCAATTAAACTAATGAATAGTGATGAGTCGGTTCCAATAAAATTACTGGATATTGAAATTCAAAATGGATTCGCGTGTGGGCAGAAAGATGTTAAAGATGGCGTGCCCCATTTAAGAATGAATAATATAGACGATCTAGGAATATTAAATCTTGATCTCGTCCGTACTGTACCTATTAAATATAAAAAGCATAAATACATGTTATCAAACGGTGATATATTATTTATGTCAACAAATAGTGAAGATAAAATTGGTAAAACATGTGTATTCTACGAAGAAAGCAATAAAGAATACCTATTCAGCAATCATCTTACAAGACTCAGAATAAAAGATAGATGTATTTCTCCAGAATATTTATCCACTTATCTACATATTCTATGGAAAAAGCGATATTATCCCTCAATTGCGAAAAGATGGGTAAATCAAGCTACTGTATCAAATGATGCGTTGAAGAATTTAAAAATTTTTATTCCAGATGATGTTAAAAACAAAGAGTTTATCAAAATATATAAGAGTATATATGAAATGCAAAAAGATAGAATAAAATCTTCTAATACGATTAACACCTTATTTTCAACATTATTATACAAGGCATTTACTGGAAATCTCACTGCTAAATGGCGTGAAGCCCACATGCAGGAACTTCTCCAGGAGATGGAGATACAGGCGCAGTATTTAAAGAAGAACCCATCCCAAGACCTTCCCTGATGCACCAGGGAAGGGGGAGTGTGTTGTTAGTTGAGATGAATAAACGAAATTAATGTAGAGGTTCATCCCCCAAAAAGAGGTGTTGATGCAAAGAAAACCCAATTTGGCAGAAGTTAATGCCGCCATCCCCGAAGCGGAATTGCTTAAAGAGATCGGTTCCGGGGGATTTAAAATCGTTTATAAAGCATCAATTTCAAATCAAACGGAAGCAATAAAACTGGTTTATCTTCCTAAAGATGAAAACGATGAAACGGTGTTGGAAGAAAACCGGCGCAGGGTCTTCCGGGAACTTGATATTTTGGCAAAATGC
>Ga0265297_10010307_pt1 | contig 11785 bp, 11 predicted proteins | sample Munlanlwell13791_FD_192502 | JGI IMG/M metagenome (GOLD analysis project Ga0265297, IMG submission 192502) | Leachate microbial communities from a municipal landfill in Southern Ontario, Canada - Leachate well 137-91 | ecosystem: Engineered > Solid waste > Landfill > Unclassified | place...
GAGCATTGTCTCTTTTTCTGCCTGGCTGGGAACCGCGGGCTTTATTGTTTATTATTTCAGGATCATAGCCCCGGTAACCGTTCTTGCCAATATTTTTATCCCGGTAATAGCTTCTTTTATCACCCTGTGCGGCGTGGGGCTTGTTGTTGTTGGATTCCTATGTCCTTATTTTGCAGGCAGTTTCGCTTCTGCAAGCGAAGCTCTTATCGTGTTCTTGTTGTGGTTTAACAGTTTTCTTATCCGTATCCCCGGAGCATTTGCGAAGCTTCCTTAATACAATTGACAAAAGTTCCGGCGTATGTTAGAGTACTTATACTATGAAACCATTTATTATTGCATTGACTGTTTCTTTTGTTTTTATGAGCACTCCGGCGCACGCGTACTGGATATGGACGCCGAAAACCGGTAAATTTGTTAATCCCAAGGCTGAGGTAAAGTCTACTCCTCAGGGGCAGTTCGAATTTGCAAAGCGCTTGCTTGATGCAAAAAGCTACGAAGAAGCAAAAAAGGAGTTTAAAAAACTGATCAAGAATTATCCAAAGGCCGTAGAGGCCGCCGAGGCCCAGTATTATCTCGGAGTTATCGATGAAGCCCAGGGTAATTTGTACGAAGCGTTTCTGGCATACCAGAAAGTGATCGATAAATACCCGTTTTCGGAGCGTATAGGCGAGATCAATGAACATGAGTTCAAGATAGGCGAAGAGTTTATGTCGGGCTCAAAGCGCAAGGCCTTCGGCATGGCGCTGCCGGTGGATCATCCGTCTATTGAAATTTTTACGAAAGTTATCGAAAATTCCGCCTATGGCCCTTTAGCGCCGAAAGCTCAGTATAAGCTTGGGCTGGTTTATAAAAGTCAGCAAAGGTATTATGAGGCAGAAGAGGCGTTCAATAAGGTCGTGACGAGTTATCCGGATAGCGAGTGGGCTGGCCCGGCGAAATTCCAGCTCGCGGTAACGCGTGCCAGTGTTTCAAAGTCTCCTGCATACGACCAGGGTGCGACCAGGGAAGCCAAACAGAAATTCGAGGAATTTGTCATTGACCACCCCGATGCGGTCCTTACGCAGGAAGCGGAAAAGCATATCAGGGTTTTGAGCGAAAAAGAAGCGGAAAGCTCTTACAGCGCCGGATTGTTCTATGAAAAACAAAAAAGTTGGGAGGCTGCGCGGATCTACTATCAGGATGTTATAGATAATAATCCTGATTCCGTCTGGGCGGCTAAATCCGCCGCGAGGCTGGCGGTCATAGAGAGGCAGAGAAAGAAATGATCACAAAGAAAAGCTTGTGTGTAGTGTCGGGTTGTATCGCAGGCATTATGGTTTTGACAGCCGGATGCGGTTATACTACGCGTTCCACGATCGCAAGTAAATATCATACCGTGCATGTATCGCCTTTTTACAGCAGCATAGACATAACCCGGGAATCCGATGTGGGAAATCAATATAAGATCTACCGTCCCGGACTTGAGACGGACATAACCAAGGCGTTGACCAATAAATTCCTTTTTGACGGCAGTGTGCGGCCGGCAGCTATGGATGTGTCGGACCTGGAATTAAAAGGCGAGCTTGTCGAATTCAGGCGCGACCCGCTGCGTTACAATACAAATGATGACGTGGAAGAGTACCGGCTCAATCTGGTCGTTAATATAGGCTTGTGGGACAAAAAAGAGAATAAATTGCTTTGGGAAGAGAATAGGTTTACCGGAGATACTACATATTTTCCTGCACAGAAATCCGAAGATGCCGCTATCAAAGTTGCACTTGATGACCTGGCCCGCAGGATCGTCGCCCGCGTTGTGGAAGAATGGTAAAGAAAGACCGCATATATCTTGTTACCGGCCAGGATGTTCCCGCCAAAGACAAAGCGCTTAAAGAGATAAAATCCAAGTATCTTTCCGCTTTAACCGAACAATTCGATCTTGATACCGTGTATGCCAGGGATGTGACCCTGAAAGACCTGCAGGAGAAGTTGCTTTACCTTGCTGTTTCTGCCGGCCATCGCATGGTCGTGATCAAACAGGCGCTGTCCTTGAAGAAAGACTGCAAGGAGTATATTGAGCAATACGTGCAGGCGCCCAATCCTGCGGTTATACTGGTGCTGGAAATGGAAGAGCTTGACAGAAAAGACCGTTTTAGCATGGCTGTAAGCGCGCACGCTACTATCCGGCAGTTCCGGCAGGAGATACATAAGACAACGTTCGCACTTGCCGATGAAATACGTTCCGGCAGGGCTGCGGCCAGCCTTTCCATCCTTCATCAATTGCTAAAAAGCGGCCAGAAACCGGAGCTTATTCTCGGAGGATTGCGTTCAGGGTTGTCCCGGAATACGGCAGATATAGCTTCGATGCGCAGGCTTAATAAGCTGCTTTTGGAATGCGATCTGGCTGTAAAGACCAGCACGCTAAAGCCTTCGTTCGCGCTTGAGCGGTTGGTGGTAAGCTTATGCAGCTTTAAGCAAACGTTTCGCTAGACGGGATTTGTTGCGGTTAGCTGTGTTTGAATGAATCACGCGCTTTTTGGCAGCCTTATCGAGCAAAGACGAAACTTTCTGGAACAATGATTTTGCTTCTGCGGCATTTTTTTCAGTCAATAGAGCGTGAAATTTTTTCAATGTTTTCTTAAGTTCACGTCTTATCATCTGATTGTGGGAATGCCTTTTTGCGTCAACACGCAATGATTTAACAGCAGCACGACGATTAGCCATATTGTAACTCCTTCTAGATAAATTAGTTTAATGTCAGGTTTTAAAGAATAACATATATTCAACCATATGTCAATAGATAAAAGCGTAAAAGATTCAAAACGCGGCATCGCGCGGTCAGCAGGGGTGATGGCGGCCGCCACTCTGGCTTCCCGGATACTGGGTTTTATCCGGGATATCGTCATAGCGCGTCTTTTCGGCGTATATCTTTACGCGCAGGCGTTCGTTATCGCGTTCAAGATCCCCAATCTGTTCCGCGATCTGGTCGGGGAAGGGGCGACAAACGCGGCGTTCGTGCCGGTTTTCAGCGAATATCTGGCAAAAGGGAAAAAAGAGGATTTCTGGGACCTGGCGAATACCCTGATGAACGCGCTGCTTGTTATCTTATCGGTTATAACGATACTGGGTATTGTTTTTTCTCCTGTTCTCGTGCGGCTTATAGCCCCGGGATTTGCCGCGGATCCTGCCAAATTCAGCGCAACTGTGGCGTTGAACAGGCTTATTTTTCCCTATATATTGCTTATCGGCCTTACCGCGTATTGCATGGGCATCCTGAATTCCCTTCGTCATTTCGCCCTGCCTGCATTCGGCCCGTGCCTGCTTAATATTTCTATCATTATCTGTGCGCTTGCCTGGGGCGAAGGCATTCAGGGCCTTGCATCAGGCGTTTTGATCGGAGGCGTTCTGCAGCTTGCCATCCAGTTGCCGGTTTTGTATAAAAAAGGTTTTAGATTCCATTTTACAGGAAAATTCAACCATCCTGCTATAAAACGGATAGGCGTTTTAATGACGCCCCGGGTATTCAGTTCCGCGATCTATCAATTGAGCAATTTCGTGGATTCGATCTTCGGTTCATTGTTTTGGATAGTGGGAGAAGGCGGAGTTGCTGCATTGTATTTTTCATACAGGCTTATTCAATTCCCCCTGGGTATTTTCGGAAATTCGCTTTCACAGGCAATACTTCCCGCGCTTTCCTGTCAGGCAGTCGAAAAGGATTATACAAAACTTAAGGACACGCTTTTGTTCGGCCTGCGTTCAATTGTTTTTGTCATGGTTCCCGCGTCGATCGGTTTTATGGTTTTGTCTGATACTATAATTTCTTCTTTGTTCGAAGGAGGAAGGTTCAACGCGTATTCATCGCATATCACCTCCCGCGCTTTATTTTTCTACAGTATAGGTCTATTCGCCTACGGAGGGTCCCGGATCGTGCAATGCGGTTACTTTGCGCTAAAAGATACGGTTACCCCGACCAAGGTCGCCGCGATCGCGCTTGTCCTTAACGTAGGCTTGAATGCGATCTTTATGTTCCCGCTGAAGCTGGCCGGCCTTGCGCTTGCCACGTCGATCTCGGGAATCAGCAGTTTTTTTATTCTCTTTATGCTTCTCCGGAAGAAACTTGGCGGACTGCAAGTCCGGGGCCTTTTGGAATTTTCCGCCAGAGTACTCTGCGCCAGCATCGTCATGGGCGAGGTCTGCTTTATCGCGTCGACATACCATTTTTCGCTGCATAACCGTCTGCTTATCCGTATTATTGATCTTCTTCTTCCGATCATATGCGGTGCGGTCGCGTATTTCATTATGTGTATTACACTCAAGATAGAACAAGTCAAGAGTATCGGCAAAATGTTTAGAATCCGTTCGTAGTGCGGTTTGTAGGGCCTGTCGCGCCTGTGTCCGAAGGGCGTTGGAGGCCCCGAGCGGGCATGGATTGCCCGCGGCCGCAGATGCTCTGCAAGAGCGAGGGGCCGGAACCGAGCACGTCCTGCCTCGCAGGGGCAGGACGTGCGTCCCTGAGGACATAGGCGCGACAGGTCCTGGAAGTAGGATTATGATGGATACTGATCTTAAGAAAAAAGTCGATTCGTTGCCTGAAGCTCCTGGCGTATATATTTACAAAGACGCCGGCGGCAATATTATTTATATCGGTAAGGCCAAGATCCTGAAAAAGCGCGTGCAGTCGTATTTCAACCGGTATCTGTCGGCGAAGACGCAGGCGCTGGTGTCTCGTATAACAGATCTGGAATACATTTTGACCCCGACCGAGTTCCAGGCGCAGCTTCTGGAAGCGTCGCTGATCAAAGAAAAGCAGCCGCAGTATAATATCAGTTTGAAAGATGACAAGTCGTTCCCGCTTATCAAGATCAGCGCAGAACCTTTCCCTGTGATAACTATATGCCGCAATAAGGATCTTGGAAAACATAAAAAAGATAAGTCGATTTATTATGGCCCGTACGCGAATTCAAAGATACTGCGGCAGGCGCTCAAGGCGATACGAAATATCTTCGGGTTCCGCACATGCAATATCATGCCGCGGCAGCCGTGTTTGTATTTCAGGCTGAAGCTTTGTCCCGGGCCGTGCGCGGGCCATATCAGCCGGCCGCAGTATGCGGAGATTATTAAGGATATAAGACTGTTCCTTGATTCGAAATATGAGAAGCTGATCGATAAACTTTCTTTTGAGATGCGTGAGGCAGCCCAGGAGCGCCGGTTCGAGGATGCGGCCAAGCTGCGCGACCGGCTTTTTGCGTTATCCGCGATCGGCAGGGATAAAGTCCATTTTACCAGCGCCGATGAGCTCGAGGATCTCAAAAATCTGGCGGGGTTGAAAACGATGCCGCTGCGTATCGAAGGATTCGATATTTCGAATATATCGGGCCGGGAGGCGACCGGTTCCATGGTCAGCTTTTATAAGGGTGTTCCCGATAAACGCAATTATCGCAGGTTCAGGATAAAGACTGTGGCAGGGATAGACGATTATGCGATGATCAGAGAAGTTGTGCGGCGTCGATATGCGCGCCTGATCAACGAAAATTCGGAATTGCCCGATTTGATATTGATCGACGGCGGCAAACAACATTTACTCGCTGCCCAGGGAGTGCTGTCGGCATTGGGCTTGGATTGCGCTCTGCTTAGTATTGCAAAAGAGGACGAAAATCTGTATATTAAGGGGAAGGTTAAGCCCATCCGGCTGGAACACGATACGCCTGCGTTGAATTTGATCCGCAGGGTCAGGGATGAGGCGCATCGCTTTGCGCGCGCATATCACCATCTGTTGCATAAAAAAAAGATATTTGAGCCATGACGCCGTTCGCCAGGAAGGTATACAAAATAGTCAGTAAAATACCGGTCGGTGAAACGCGGTCTTATCAGTGGGTAGCCCGTAAGGCAGGCAGTCCGCGCGCATACCGGGCAGTCGGGCAGATATTGAAGCATAATCCATGGCCGGTGATTATTCCCTGCCACCGGGTCGTAGCAGGAGATAAAACGCCGGGGGGATACGCGTTCGGGGTGCGAAAAAAGAAATTATTATTGGAGCAGGAAAGGATTATAAAGCAGTGTCTGTCGACCAGAAAATAAGGGCTTTTTTTTATTATGTGAGCGTTGCGGTGTTCCTCATCGGGCTGCCGTTCATCCTGGCGTTTTCCTTTAGTTATAAATTCGACCGCCGCAGTTTCAAATTCACCAAGACCGGCATTATTTCTATCCGGACCCAGCCGCCCGGAGCGCTGGTTGCGTTGGACAAGCAGGTTTTACCGGACAAGACGCCGATGTCCGTGCCGGAATTGCTTCCCGGCAGATATTCCGTTACTCTCGAGTTGGAAGGGTATTATCCCTATATAAGCGAGGTAGACGTCGATGCGGGGCGCGTGGCGCGCCTCGAGAAGGTGATATTGTTCCCTTTGCGGCCGGACATACAGCAGATGAACAGGGAGCGGATATCTTTTTTCTGGCGCGACGAAACAAAATCTTCGTTATTCTATGTAAACCGGGATGAGAATGTGGTGTATCGCTCGGATCTGGAAGGGAATCGTTTTGAACAGGTTTGTTCGTTTACGCCCATCAGGCCTCAGCCCAAAAAATGGGAGGTTTCTCCGGACAGGACCAGATTGTTTTATTTCAATTCGCGCCAGGTGGGGATCGTTACACTGCCGCAGGGCAGAAAGAACCGGGACGCGGGGAGCGTGGTCATTTTAAACTTCCCGTCCGATGTTATCAACGATGTGTTTTGGTACGCGGACAGCTATCATATTATCCTGATCTGCAGCAGGAGGATCTTAATTTGCGAGGCCCGTGAAGACGCATCTCTTGTGACGCTGGTCAATCTGGCCAAGCGCAACGCCTCGGGTTTCTATGATGCGCATTCCGACAGCCTGTATTTTATGGATGCGCAGGAGGCGCCTGACGGCAATGTATACGATAATTTGTACCGGTTGGAAATGCGCAATCGCATGTATCCTTTTTCCCTGCCGGTTTTATTACTTTGAAAGGCCTGGAGCAGAGTATGAATCTGCTCGACTGGCATCCTGAAGAGAAGAAAGATGGGAAAAAACCATAATCGGCGCGTAATTCGGTTTCTTGAGATCCTCCCCGGGGCTCTTTCGTGGTGCATCATCGCTTTTTTTGTAGCCCTTGCAATATTCAAGCCGGTGTATTGTGCCGTTCTCATTATCGTTTTTGATTTTTACTGGATCATCAGGACGATCTACCTGACAACGCTGTTGGTGATGGCAAACCGCCAGCTTGCGAAGCAGCGCAGCAGGAATTGGCTTGGATCGTGCCAGAAAATAGAAGGCTGGAATGGTATATATCATGTGATCATCTTTCCTGTTTATAAAGAAGGGCTCGATATCCTGCGCCCCTCTTTGGAAGCATTAAAAGGGACGCATTATCCTCTGGAAAAGATGATCGTGGTCATGGCGTTCGAGGAGCGCTATAAACCGGCAGCCGAATATGCGCAGTCGATCGACAAGGAATTCCGCGGCGAGTTCTTCGATCTTCTGACCGTATTCCATCCGGATCATATTCCGGGAGAGAAACGCCTGAAAGGCGCAAACGCGACATGGGCGGCAAAGCGGTCAAAGGAATATCTCCGGTCTAAAGGGATCGCGCTTGATCGGGTCATTATATCCTGCTTCGACGCCGATACGTGCGTCGACAAGGAATATTTCGGCTGCCTTGTGTATCATTTTCTGACAGCCCCCAAGCCTCATCAGGCGAGTTATCAGCCGGTCCCGGTATATAACAATAATATCTGGTATGCGCCGGCGTTCGCGCGCCTTATCGAGACAAGCGCATCGTTTTGCCAGATGATCGAAAGCATGCGCCTGGAGAAATTCGTCACTTTTTCAAGCCACAGCATGTCTTTTAAGACGCTGGTCGATATCGGTTACTGGCCCGTAGATATGATCTCCGACGATTCGGTCGTTTATTGGAAGGCGTTTTTACATTTTAACGGCGATTACCGTGTTGTCCCTTTGTATACGACGGTTTCGATGGATGCGGCGTACAGCAGTAATTTTTTTAAAACGCTCTGGGTCCAATATAAGCAGAAGCGGCGTTGGGCCTGGGGTGTTGAGAATTTCCCATTTTTAGTAAGCAGATTTTTTGAAAATCCCCGTATACCGCTGGTTATCAAAGCACGGCGGTCGTTCCAGTTGCTTGAAAGCCATGTGACATGGGCGGTTTGGGCATTCATTATAGGGATCATGGGGCCTCTGCCTATGCTGTTGGGCGGAAGATTTTTTGCCCAGTCGGCGATAGGGCATAATCTGCCGCGTATCACCGGGCTTTTATTTAATTTTACCGTATTTGCCAGCCTTGTGTGGATTATCTTGTCCTGGACCATATTGCCTCCGCGGCCCAAAGGCGTGTCCTGGTTCAGGAATGTTATTATGGTCGCCGAATGGTTGATAGTCCCGGTTGTTATCCTTGTGTTGGGCTCGACCCCTGCGCTTGACGCGCAGACACGGCTTATGCTGGGCAGGTACATGGAATTTTCTGCTACGGAAAAAACAAGGAAAGTGGTATAATAATCCGAGGAGCTTAAAAAATGGCAATGGACATAGTGGATTATTTGAAAATGATGGTGGATAAGGACGGGTCTGACCTTTTTTTCAGGGCGGGCACGACCATCCGGATCCGTATCAACGGACAGGTCTTGCCGGTGACCGATAATTTTGTTTCGATCGATGACATCGAAATGGCGCTGCAAAAGCTTCTTTCGGAAGAAGCGCGGGAGCTGTTCCGCAAGGCCAAGGATATTGATTTTGCTTATTTTGAGCCCGGCATGAAAAGGCGGTTTCGCATAAGCATATTCATGCAGCGCAACTGGCCTTCGATCGTGTGCCGGAATATCCCTCCGGTCACCAAAACGCTGGAGGAATTAAAGGTCCCCGCGGAGATCTTGAAGAAACTTGCCATGGAGCGCAGGGGCATTGTGCTTTTGACCGGGACTATGGGTTCGGGTAAGTCGACAACGATCGCCAGCATGGTAGAATATATCAACACCAATGCCTATAAGCATATTTTTACTCTTGAAGAGCCGATCGAGTTCACTTTTTCGGACAAGAAGTCTTTGATCAACCAGCGGGAGATCGGCAAAGATGTTTTCTCATATCCGGTCGCGCTGCGCGCATTCACTTTGCAGAGCCCGGATGTTATTTATATCGGGAATATCCGCGACCTTGAAACAATGCAGGCTGCTTTAACGGTCGCCGAAACAGGGGTTCTGGTGCTCAGCACTCTCCATACGGTAAATGCGCCGCAGACAGTTGAGCGCGTTATCAATTTCTTCCCGCCGCATCAGCATCAGCAGATACGCACGCAGTTATCGTTCTTGCTCAAGGGCGTTATCTCGCTGCGGCTGATCCCGGTCAAGGACGGCCAGTCCCGCGTGCCTGCTGCCGAGGTTATGACCCTCACCCCCACGATCGCGCGGCTTATACGTGAAGGGAAGATCGGCGAGATCACCCGGTTCCTGGAGGAAAGCGAGCTTTTCGGCATGATGTCGTTCAACCAGTCACTGTCGAAGCTTGTCAAAGACGGACTTATTTCCGAAGCGGAAGCAATGGAATTCGCCGACAGCAAGGATGAATTGATCCTTGCTCTGCGGGGCATTAAGAAATAAATTTTAATCAAAGCCTAATCCCTCAAGGAGATCATGATAATGATTGCAGACATCAAAGAGAAGCTTGCCGCGACCGGATCCAGTATTCAGAACCTCAGAGGTTATCTTTGACATTGATGCCAAGAGAGCTGAAATAGACCGCCTTTCCGGATTGATGTCCCTGCCTGATTTCTGGAACGACGAGCAGAATGCGACCGTCGTAGTCAAAAAACTAAAAACCCTAAAATCGGTAGTCGAGCCCTGGGAACATTCTTTTAAGAAATACAGCGAGCTGGCGGAGCTGGCTGATCTTGCGGGCGCTGATGACGCGGCATTGATCGCCGACATTGAAAAGAATGCAGCTGCGCTGCAGGAAGAGCTGGCTAAGGTCGAATTTAAGACGCTGTTGAACGGGCCGGTAGATGCCAATGACGCTATCCTGAGCATTAATGCGGGCGCCGGAGGGACCGAGGCGTGTGACTGGGTTGGAATGCTGCTGCGGATGTATACGCGCTGGGCCGAAGATAAAGGATATACGGTCAGGACGCTGGATATGCTTCCCGGAGAAGAGGCCGGGGTAAAAAATGTCACGATCCTTATCGAAGGTGAGTTCTCGTTCGGCTATCTCAGGACGGAGAGGGGAGTGCACCGTTTGGTTAGGATATCCCCGTTTGACTCGAATAAGCGCCGCCATACGTCATTCGCGTCTGTCGACGTAATACCAGATATCGGCGAAGGCTCGGATATCGCGGTCGATGAGAAGGATCTTAGCATCGAGACATTCAGGGCTCAGGGAGCCGGCGGCCAGCATATGCAGAAATCGGATACGGCGGTCCGCATCACACATATCCCGTCGGGATTGTCCGCGCAGTGCCAGAATGAACGGTCGCAGCATCAGAATAAACAGACCGCGATGAAGGTCCTGAAGGCAAAATTGTACGAGCTGCAGGAGAAGAATCGTCAGGATGAGCTGGCAAAACACTCGACAGAGAAGAAAAGGATAGAGTGGGGCTCGCAGATCAGGTCGTACGTGCTGCAGCCTTATACTTTGATCAAAGATCATCGCACGGATTTCGAGACCGGGAATGTCGGCGCGGTGCTTGACGGGAAAATAGACGGATTTATAGAAGCGTTTCTTCGATACAGCGCGCAGGAATCGGCAGCGGATCATTAAAAAGGTTGAACTATTATGTTAGGATTTATCAAGAATACGGCATCGCGCAACGCTCAGAACAAGATTAACCGTTCATATCCCGGAGTTCGGATAGTTTTGAATAAAGAAATGCCGATGTCTTCGGTCGGCGTGATCCCGGGGCTGGCCCGTATCGTGGCTCAGGTGAACGGGTTCGAACAGATTGTGGAAAAGCTATCTGATGTTCAGCTCGCCGCTAAGACAACGGAATTCAAGCAGCGGCTGTCCGAGAGCTCTGCGCGCGTAGAAACGCGGCTCAGGGAACTTCAGGAAATGCTTCTTGCGGTCACGATCCAGGAAGAAAAGGACCGCATAAAAGATAAGATAAAACTCGAACGCAATAAGATCTATGAAGATATTCTTCCTGAGGCGTTCGCAGTGGTGAGAGAGGCATCGCGAAGGACCATAGGCCTGCGCCATTTCGACGTTCAAATAGCAGGCGGGATTATTTTGCATGAGGGCAAGATCGCCGAAATGGCGACCGGTGAAGGCAAGACGCTTGTGGCCACGCTGCCGGCGTATCTGAACGCGCTCCTGGGAAAAGGCGTTCATGTGGTTACGGTCAACGATTACCTCGCAAAGCGCGACAGCGAGTGGATGGGCCCCGTTTACCGTTTTATGGGGTTGTCGGTCGGAGTGATCCAGCATGACATGTCCGATCAGCAGCGCCAGCATGCGTACGGGTGCGATATCACCTACGGCACGAACAACGAATTCGGATTCGATTATCTGCGCGATAATATGAAATATGCCGTGACGGACCTTGTGCAGCGGGATTTTTATTACGCGATTGTAGACGAAGTAGATTCGATCCTCGTAGATGAAGCGCGCACGCCCCTGATTATTTCGGGCGCGTCCGAAGAATCTACCGATAAGTACGCCCTTGCGCGGCGCATCGCGGACCAACTGCATGGCAGGCGCATAACCGAGAACGACCAGATAGAGGCAAAACACCGCGGCGAAGATGTGTCGCAGGGTTTCGATTATATAGCGGACGAAAAAGCGCATAC
>Ga0265297_10010308_pt1 | contig 11785 bp, 10 predicted proteins | sample Munlanlwell13791_FD_192502 | JGI IMG/M metagenome (GOLD analysis project Ga0265297, IMG submission 192502) | Leachate microbial communities from a municipal landfill in Southern Ontario, Canada - Leachate well 137-91 | ecosystem: Engineered > Solid waste > Landfill > Unclassified | place...
AAAACCGCCTTCGAACGCGGCAATTCGACCTATTTCCCCGACCGCGTCGTGCCGATGCTGCCGGAGGCGCTCAGCAACGAGCTATGCTCGCTGAAGCCTCGTGTCGAACGCGCGTGCATGGCGGCACATCTGTGGCTCGACAAAGCAGGCGAGCTGACAAAATGGACATTCGTGCGCGGCGTCATGAAATCCCGCGCGCGGCTGACTTACGAACAGGTTCAGGCCGCCATTGACGGCCGCCCCGATGAGACAACGCGCCCCTTGGTCGAGGATGTTTTAAAGCCCCTCTACGGCGCGTTTGCCTGTCTGCTTCACGCACGGGGCAAACGCGGCACGCTCGAACTCGACTTGCCCGAACGCCGCGTCGAAATCGAAAACGGCAAAGTCAAAGCGATCACCGTCCGCGAACGGCTGGACAGCCACCGCCTGATCGAAGAATTTATGATTACGGCCAATGTCGCCGCGGCGGCGCAGCTGGAAGGAAAAGGCAGGACATGCCTTTACCGCATCCACGACAGGCCGACGGAAATGAAGCTGGAAGGCTTGCGCGATTTTCTCGACACGCTCGGCATTAGCCTCGTGCCGGAAAAACAATTGCACCCGCGTTTTCTGACTCAAATTCTTGAAAACGCCGCCGGAACGGCTCACGCGCATGTCGTCAACGAAATGATGTTGCGAAGCCAGTCTCAGGCCGTCTATAGCCCCGAAAACATCGGCCACTTCGGCCTTGCCCTTTCCAAATACGCGCATTTCACCTCGCCCATACGCCGCTATGCAGACCTTGTCGTGCATCGCGGGCTCATCCGCGCCTGCTCGCTCGGCAACGACGGGCTGACGGAAAGAGAGATCGAACGGCTGGAAGACATCGCCGCCCATATATCGGACACCGAGCGACGTTCCGTCGCGGCGGAACGCGATGCTACGGACAGGTTTACGACCCTCTTTATGGCCGATCGCGTCGGCGCAACTTTTGCGGCGAGAATCAGCGGCGTAGCTCGTTTTGGGCTCTTTGCGCGGCTCGAAGAAACCGGCGCGGACGGGATTATCCCCATCAATTCCCTGCCCGACGATTATTACGTCCATAACGAAAAACGTCAGGCTCTTATCGGACGGCGAACGAAAAAAACGTATCAGCTTGGGCAGCCGGTTGCGGTCAAGCTGGCCGAGGCCGACCGCCTGACCGGCAGCATGGTGCTTTTTGTCGTCGAAGAAAACAAACCCGCATCCTCTTCTCAACCAAAAAAACGCCCCAAAAACCGTCGTTTTCGCCGCTAACGGCGTCCCAAAATGATACACTTGAAGGGATTACTGCGCCTAAATCACGCAAAGGCTTGGATTCTAGGCAACTATCCGTTAGACAAAGAGAGATTCGGGCGATAAATTTGTCGCCTCGCGATTGCCAACATAAGGTGATGCACAATGTCAATCTCTGCCATGAAGATTTCCAAAGCTAGTTTTTTTGCCGTTCTTGCGTCTTTGACGTTGATGGCGGCTCCTGCCATGGCGAAAAGCTCTTTATCCTGGGACAGCAAGACGGAAACCGTCAGTCAGGCTCCCGCGCAAGGAGCGCCTGAGTCCCTGTCGGTAGGCGCGGGCAACGATCCTCTCGCCAACTTCGGCGCCTCCAGCGGCACCATCGTCGGAGATCGCGCCGCCTCTTTGCGCGAAGAAGTGCTTCGTCTGCGTTCTTCCGTCAATTTAGATACAAACGAATTCGCGTTGCTGCGTTCCAGCGGCGCAGCCGGTTCCGTTCAATACCACAGCACCGTCGCGGCTATCACCGCCCGCTTACAGAACGGCACGACCAAGGGCAACCCGATCCTTTTGCGCCAATGGGAAGAAGCAAGCTCCAGCCTCGGCGAAGTCACGATTTCGTTGAGCAAGCTGAACTCGTTGCAAGTCGCTATTGATGCCGACGCTTCCGTGGCGTCTTATCTGCTTGGCTCGATTCAGGCCGCTTTCGACCTGTCCGGCGCCGTTGACGAAGACCACGATCAGCTGAAGCTTCTCCGCGACGAAGTCAGCCGCATGGTTACCCAGCTCGATTACTTGCGCGGCCAGACGACTACCGATATTCAACGCCAATCCAACTATCTGATGACGGAACGCGCCAACATTCAGGCGTTGGCTTTTGCCATCAGCCGCGGCGAGTTGCTCGGCAACAGCCTGGCCAATCGCCCGATTGTCGTGACTCCCTCTTCCGCATCGGCGACGCCCCCGATGCCGCAGAACAGCATTCCCAACGCGCCCCAAGCCGCGCCGGTGCCCCCGGTAACGCAGGGCTCACTTGATCAGCCCATCCCGTTAATTCAGGAGTCCCAGGCAGAAACGGATGCAACGTCGCCCGAACGTCTGCTGGTCTTGATCCGTTACAATCAGCCGAACGTCGAATACGAACAACAGCTGACTCAAGCCGTCGGCACGACCATCGAGCGTCGTCCCAATTCCGAATTTTCCATCGTCGCCGTGACGCCTACGGCGGGCACGCCCACGGCTCTGGCGGAACAGCAACGTCAGGCGCTGAACAACGCCGATGAAGTCAAGCGCTCGCTCATCCAGCTTGGCCTGTCGCCCGCGCGCATTGCGATGGCCAGCATGCAGTCTTCCTCTGCCGAGACGCCCGAAGTACACGTCTTCGTCCGCTAACGAAAAAAATCAATTTTAAAATTTTATGGATTAGGCGGAAAGAATATCCGCGAGGTAGCGAATGGCTTCGTCGTAGTCGTTTGCCGGAAGGCATTTCGGATTGGGGACATTAAAACGGTCGGAAAGTTTTCTTTCTAAACGGAATTCGCTTTGGCCGGACTGGGTCGAAATATAAGCGATCATGGCAGAGAGAGACGTACGTTGATTGGCATTTAGCGACAGGTCTTTTTCTTCTAAAGCCGAAGATCGGCGCATCCATTCATAGGACGCAACCGTATGGTCGTCTTCCGACGGAAGAGCGCTGGAATCCAATTCAGCGTTTCTGCTTACAGCCCCGGCCTGAACGTCGCCTGTCATAATGTCTCCGAAAAATGTACCGCCATATGTCGCTATATATGCAAAAAATCACGGCGTTTTTACGGCGCCTAATATACATATCGGCATGCGGCAATTAAATGCCAAAAAATGGTTTCACGAGCATTTTTTATTGTTAATCAAGCCTTAACAAGGAGTGGGGGGTTGCCTTATGGTTCCCGGATATGGGTAGTATTAAAAAATCCTGCATTTTCAAGTGAAAGTAATCAAAAGCTTGCGCTTGCCTGCCTCAAAAAGGTAATAATGTGACCTAATTTTGGTGGAAGCCTTCATGGCTCGCCAGATGTATTTAGTATTTTTTTTGGATTACCCGGTAACTGAAAATGATTACTGCATCACAACTTAGAGCCGCGCGGGGTCTGTTGGATTGGAGCCGGAGCGATTTATCCAAGGCATCGAAGGTATCCCAAGAGACGATCAAGAACATCGAGCATGGAATTTTTCGTCCGCAGGAAACAACTGAAGACGCGATTATCCGCGCATTCGCGGCCCAAGATGTAGATTTCACCGACAACGAGGGTGTCAGAAAGCATAAAGACCCCGTCAAAACATTTAGTGGTCAAAACGGATACAGAGAAATGTTGGACCACATCTACAACACCGTCAGGAACAAGACTCCCATAACGCGCCATCTTGCCCTGGCCGATACTTATGCCCTTAATATCGTTCCCGACTATGTCGCAACATTTTCGAATAGAATGGCCTCTATTCCTCATCTGGATTCAAAATGTCTGGTTTGGGAAGACGATCAGAATTTTCCTTTTTCGTACTGTGAATATCGCTGGCTAAAAAAAGCAACCGTTTGGGCAAAACCTTTTTATGTATACAGCGATAGCGTGATCTTTATTGCAAACATGCACGTCGAGACATTTTTGGCTGTATCGATTACTTCGGATCTCTTGGTCAACGACATGATAGAGCAGTTTGACGCCTTGTGGAAAATGGCAAGAGCCCCAATTAAAAAGAACTGATTGTGGATTTTGAATGATAAAAACAGGTTCAATCAATGCAGAGGATCCCATGCAACCGCTTGGCAAATCGGGCTTGGTTAAAGAATCCGAAGCTATGAAAGACTATCTCGCGATTGACATCCGCAGTCATTGTTTCCCTGACAACGACTTATCGGAGCTTGCCAAAACCTATATGAACGTTTTCAACGAAGTGAAGGACGTTTCAGTAAAATGGTCGGCGCGCAGCGCCAATAACATGATTGACCTTCATGCGCGCACGTTAGGATGCAATGTGGCCTTGTTGGATTTGAAGACAGACAGGGTTGTTGGCGGTTTTCTTTCGACCATTGTACCCTCTGCCGAAGGTTGGCGCTTGTCGAGCCAGGATCTTTTTATTGACTCGAAACATCGGGGAAATGGCGTCGGATCAAGTTTCTACCATCGGGCTTTGGCTTATGCGGACGAAATATGCAAAAGGGAACTTAGATCCGACATCGCCGTTATTTCCGGCACAACCTATAAAATCCCCAGTCAGCCGAAAAAGATGTGGAAGAAGAAGGGCTATGAGTTACAACCTCTTTTCTCCCTGGCGGCTCAAAGCATCCTTCGTTCCGACAAAGGAATTGGCGCCGATATTATAATTGAACAAGTACGCCCCGACGATGCCGACAAAGTCGCCGCTTTCATCACAAGCAACAAGACTGTTTCTTCGGACAAGGAAAAGTGGGGAGAACCGCAGGCCTCTGCTTACGTAAACTTTATGCTTCATAATCATCCCGCAACTTTCGTCGCCGGAAAGATGGGCAACAAAATTGTTGCGGTCAGTTCAATAAATCTTCTCCCGGGAAGATCCGGCCCCTATGGTATTGAGGCCCAATGTTTTGTGACTAAGACATCCCTTTCACGTCAACAAGAAATCGTTGGGGCAACATTTAAGACTCTGCTGATGTGCGCCAACGGCGCTTCTATGCAACTTTTCGGAGACAACATTGCCGCTATTGAAGTAACGGCATCGGGCGCCCCGTTCTTCCGGAAGATGTTTTCAAAAATTGAGGAAGACAAAGAATTTCTTGGTATCCGCGGATTCCCCTCTGTGTTAAAAAACAACCTGAGCCAATCGAAGAAATACTCGCAAGTAACTTTAGTGGAAAGTCACAGCAGAACCACCAGAGTTGCCCGCCCCTCGTAATTCCCACAACTGAACCAGTGGCTGTCAGATGAAGCCCTCAACGCAAGCCTTCGTTGTCCTTCTTTCAATCCTGTTATATGGTCTTCCTTCTTATGCCAAATCTCCCCTCGTCCAGCGCGCGGTAGAGACGTTGCAAGGCGGAGGCGCGGAGGTCGCGTCTTCTCCGGAGTCCGTCGAGGTTGCTTTTTCGCCCCGCGGAGGCGCCACGGATTTGGTGATCAAAGCCATCGCCTCGGCCAAGTCCGAAATTTGCGTCGCCGCTTATTCCTTTACCTCCCGCCCCATCGCCAGAGCTCTTGTCGAGGCTCATAAAGCTGGCGTTGACGTTCGCGTCGTCGTTGATCACAGCCAGATCGAAAAGGACAGTCCTTCCGTCATTGATTTCCTGGTGGCGCAGGAAATTCCAGTACGCGCCGACATCGTTCACAAGTTGCAGCACGACAAATACATGGTCGTGGACAAAAAAACCGTCGAAACAGGCTCTTTTAATTATTCTGCCGCCGCCGAGCACAAAAATTCGGAAAACGTCATCGTTCTTTGGAACGGCCCTGAATTGGCTGCCCTATACGCCAAAAACTGCCAAAGCCTGTGGGACAAGGCCGAGCCTTATAAACAGCAATAATACCAACCGGCGCAAAAAGTAACTTATTTGGGTCACGAGCGGTTGCGACGAGCCTGTCGCTCGCCGGACCATATATACTCGTTGCGAACTGCCCCGTTAAGCCCGGCAAGCGACGGGCGAGGCGCAGAACGAGTGACGTTCAGCAATAGATCGGGGTTCACTGGTTGTTAATATAAACGCGTTTTGGCTTGACCTTAAGTCCGCGATCGTTTTGTATAAAAACACTCTGTTTTTGTACAAAACGTGAATCGCTGGACTAACTTAATAACTGGGATAACCAATTATTAGCTTCCTTGTAAGATACTTAAACGCCCCTCGTTAACTCACTTAGACGAGGGGAATGCGAGGAACCCCGGAGCGCAGAACCGGAGCGTACTTTTGATGTACGTGAGGATTCGAGCACCGGAGCGACGAAGCAGTCTCCCGTCTAAGCGGGTTAGTGCGCCCTTAGCTCAGCTGGATAGAGCAGCTGCCTTCTAAGCAGCAGGTCAGCAGTTCGAATCTGCTAGGGCGCGCCATTAAACAGAAAACGGGGCTTTATGCCCCGTTTTCTGTTTAATGCCCCCTAACGGTTCGAAATGCGGAAAGCAGTTCGATGCCGAGCCATTCAATAAGGCGTTCGCGGAAGTCCCGCGAACGCACAAAACCAAAAATCTTATGGCGAAGTCAGGGCGAGCGGCGCGCAGCGCCGAGAAGCCAATCTCGCTAGGGCGCGCCAAATCCCTCATTGATTAATATTAACCATCCAAATTTTATTTCCCGACAATCCGGCAAGGAGAATATCCATCCCGGTAACGGGTTCGATGTGCTTTGTTTTTTTATAGTGTTATCAATATGTTTCCTTTGTTTTTTGCTTTTACGCTTTATTAATTACGAAAAATATGGTATATACTGAGTTAACGATTATGGAGACCTTTATGGTTATTGATTTTGTCCAATACGTCGAAATGAAGAAGGCCGAAGCGGCAGCCGAGCAGGCCGCCTATGAAGCCGAAATGGCGCGCCGCGAACATCTGGAAGTGTTCCTGTCCGGCATGCTTGCGGAACTTATGGCCGCCTAATCTCCCCGTTATTTCTCTCTTCCCCCTGAATCTACAAATGTCTTCTGCAGGAGAGCCATGATTTCCGCGTGGTTGGTCTTGCTCATAATCTGGTCGGCGATCTTGCTCGCCTGCGGCAGGGAAATCCGCATGATCTCGTTTTTAACTGCCGGAAGCCTGCGGGGCGACATGGAAAGCTCACGCAATCCCAAACCCAACAGAAGCGGCGTCGCCCGCGCATCGCCCGCTATTTCGCCGCACAGAGCGACGGGAATATTGGCGCGCCATGCCGCCGCCACGGTGAATTGAATAAGACGCAAGATGGCCGGATGAAACGGATCGTATAGTTCGGCAACCCCGTCATCGCCGCGGTCAATGGCCAGCGTGTATTGCGTGAGATCGTTGCTGCCGATCGAGAAAAAGTCGCACACCTTGGCTAAAGAATCCGCAATCAGAGCCGCCGACGGAATTTCGATCATTGCGCCGAGCGGCGGAAGACCTTGAATATTGATGCCGCGGCGATGCAGTTTCTTTTCGATTTGCAGAATCCTCGACCGCACCTGATTCATTTGCGTGATGTGGGAAATCATCGGGATCAGGATGCGCACGGGCCCATGCATGCTGGCGCGCAAAATGGCCGTAAGCTGGGTATCCAGCAATTCCGGCCTTTTCAAGCCCAAGCGAATGGCGCGCAAACCGAGCGCCGGGTTGGAGCTTTCTTCGATGGCGCCGCCCAAAGCCGACGCTATTTTTTCTCCGCCAACGTCGAGCGTGCGCACCGTCAAAGGCAACCCATGGAGTTTTTCGACGATGCCGCGCAGCATTTGATACTGTTCTTCCTCATCCGGCAACGTCGGGCGATTCATGAACATAAATTCGGTTCTGAGCAGACCTACGCCCATCGCTCCCGCTTCGGCCACGGCGTCGAGATCGCGCGGCAGCTCCATATTGGCCTGAAGGGAAATCAGCCTTCCGTCCACCGTCAGAGCCGGGACGTTGCGCAAGGTCTTAAGGCGCTTGTCTTCCTGCTTTTTCCTGGCGACTTCCTGCCGGTAAAAATGAAGCGTTTCGGCATCCGGGCGAATGATGATTTCGCCTTTGCGCCCGTCAATAATGATCGTATCGCCCGTCTTGATCCCGTGGGTCAGAGCGCCCACGCCGGAAATAGCGGGGAGCCCCAACGCACGCGCGATAATCGCCGCGTGGCTTTCGGCGCCGCCAAGAACGGTAGCAACGCCCGCGACGCGTCCGGGGTCCATAAGCGCCGCATCGGCAGGCGTAATTTCTTCGGCCAGAATGACGCATCCTTCGGGCGCATCGGCGAACGGATTATAGTTTTGCTGCTGCAGGCTGCGCATCAATCGCGCTCCGACCTCGCCGACATCGTCCGCGCGCGCCGCAAGGTAAGAATCGTTCATGGCCGCAAAATCGGCCTTGATTGCGCTGATTTGTTTCTGGATAGCCGCTTCGGCGTTGATGTGCTGCTTTTTGATGGATTCTTCAACGCCGCGAACAAGGCGCGAATTCGACAACATTCCTTTATAGGCGTCTATCAACAGCTCCATGTCTTCCGCGCCCACCGGAAGCGTTTCGGCCTTCAGCCGCAATTGAGCCAGATGTTTTTGAACCTTCGAAATGGCGCTGTGCAGGCGCTTGATTTCCTTTTCGACTTGCGCCTGAGAAATCTCGTACTCGGGGACGGGGACGCCGCATTGCTCGATAATGAAAGCAGGGCCGATGGCGACGCCTGCCGAGACGCCGATCCCTTTTATCTTGCTTTGCGCATCACTCTTCATCGAATTTCCGTTTAACGAAATTGGTTAATGTTTCCAAGGCTTCCGCCGCATCTACGCCTCGGCCGCAAAGACGAATGGTCGTGCCTTCGGACGCTGCCAACATCATCAGCCCCATTATTGACCGGCCCGACACGCGCATGTCGTCTTTGACGACCTCTATATCGGCAGAATAGCTTTCAACAACTTTAACAAACCTGGCCGCTGCACGCGCATGTAGGCCTTTTTTGTTAGCAATCGTCGCAAGGACGCACAATTCGTCCGCTTCGCTCATTCTCCCTGCCCCGTCGCAAGGTTTTCGGAAACCAATTGGATGTATTTGCGTCCCGCCGTCTCGGCTTCGCGCGCGGCTTCAAGAAGCGGCAGCGTCGAACGTACCGAAGCCAGCTTGATGAGCATCGGCAAATTGACGCCCGCCAGAACGACGGCATGTCCCAAAGGCATGGACGCAATCGCGAGGTTGCTTGGCGTGCCGCCGAACATATCCACCAGAAGGACAACGCCATCGCCGGTATTGACGAGCTGGATGGCGGAAAAAATCCTGTCCCGGCAAGAGCCCATGTCGTCTTGCGGGCCGATCGTTATGGCTTGAACCTGTCCTTGGGGGCCAACAATGGAATCGGCGGCCTTGAGAAGCTCGGCACCGATGTTTTCGTGGGTCACTAGAACGATACCGATCATTGCTGTTTTTCTCCCCTTAATCTTAATTTTTTAGCCCTTCAAAAGCGCGTGGAAGCGTAGACCTATTGAACAAACTGTCAAGCTGCCCCATAGTGGAAAAAGGGTTTAAAAAACAAAGATGATTAACATATGACCGCTCTGCCTGCCGATCATTTCAAGCACGCCACAGCCATCGCCGTTAAGGCGATCGGGCGCAAAGCTGCGCTTGAGATCGGATTCACGGAGTCCAAAATCGAGACGGAAGACGAGCGCCTGAGCCTTCCGGAACCGCCGCCGAAGATGACGGAAACCGAGCTTGGCTCGATGCGCGGATTTGCCGATTCTGCGGCTTTGCGCCTGCGCTATCACAATTCGCAGCTTCATAAAGCCAAAAGCCCCTCGCCCGGCCAGAATCAGGACACCATCGCCGAGGCTTTCGACGCCATGGAACAGGCGCGGTGCGAGGCGTTGGGCGCGCTAAAATTCAAAGGCGTCGCGCTTAATCTCGTGGCGATGATGGACGAAAAAATACGCCGCGATTCGGATTCGCTGGCTTTTCAGCAGAACATCCCCCCTTTGGCGCAGGCTTTGTATTTTCTCGCTTGGGAAAAGTTCACAGGAACGCCCTTGCCGCCCGAGGCCGAAAAGGTCGCCTCGTTTTGGAGGCTCTTTATCGAAGAGCATTCGAAAAAACACTGGCCGAAACTCGCCTCCCTTCTCAACGACCAGAAAGCTTACGCGGCGGAGACGCTGCGCCTGATAAAAAGCCTCGACAAGAACATCAAGAAAATTAACAAGGAAAAAAACAAGGCCAACAAAAAAACATCCCCTAAATACAAGGCCAACGACGGAAACGAAGAGCAGCAAGAGGAACAGCAGAAAGAAACCCAGGGCGTTTCCGATCAGGGCGACGACAGCGACGACAGCGAGGAAGATTCGTCCGGCGGAACCAATAAGGCGAGCGCCGGCGGAGACTTTGCCGCAGAAGATGTCGGCGCGTTCGAGGAAGAAGATACGCTTGCGCCCGTAACGACATACCGCGCCTTCACAACGGAATTCGACGAAGCCATTGACGCCGCAGAGCTTTGCCACGACGAGGAATTGACGCGCCTGCGCATCATGCTCGACCGGCAAGTGGGCCCCATGCAATCGCTGATCACCAGACTCGCCAACCGCCTGCAGCGCAAGCTTATGGCGCATCAAATGCGGCACTGGGAATTCGATCTTGAAGAAGGTCTTTTGGACGCGGCGCGGCTGGCGCGCGTTATTGTCTCGCCCTCGCATCCCTTATCCTATAAACGCGAAAAACAAATGGATTTTCGCGATACCGTCGTGGCTTTGCTTATAGATAACTCGGGCTCGATGCGCGGAAGACCGATCACCATTGCCGCCATGAGCGCCGATATTCTCGCCCGCACGCTTGAACGCTGCGGCGTCAAAGTCGAGATTTTGGGCTTCACGACCCGCGCGTGGAAAGGCGGACTGTCGCGCGAAGAATGGGTCAAGGCGGGCAAGCCCCCCCTGCCCGGACGATTGAACGATCTGCGGCATATTATATATAAGAGCGCCGACCAGCCCTGGCGCCATTCGCGGAAAAACCTCGGCCTTATGCTGCGCGAAGGCCTTTTGAAGGAGAACATTGACGGCGAAGCGCTGCTGTGGGCTGCGGGACGCCTGGTCGCGAGGCCGGAACAGAGAAAAATCATGATGGTTATCTCGGACGGCGCGCCGGTTGACGATTCAACCCTGTCGGTTAATCCCGGTAATTATCTTGAACAGCATTTGCATGCCGTCGTCAGCTGGATCGAAGGCCATACGGATATCGAGCTTGCCGCCATCGGCATCGGCCACGACGTAACGCACACCTATCGCCGCGCCGTCACTATATCCGACACCGAGCAGCTTGCCCCCGTTATGACAGAACAATTGGCGGCTCTCTTCGATAAGGATTAGCCTTGTACAAAACAGCCTGTGAATGATAAGAAAAACGGATGCTTTTTTCTCCGTTCTCATGGTCTCCGCTTAGTCTCCGCCGATGGGCTAATTTTAAAGCCAACAAGCGCGGCTTTTTGTCTTTATTGGTTTTTTTGACGCTTTTTTTTGTGGCGCTGGGCGCTGAATTTATCGCCAACGACAATCCGCTTTTGATCAAGTTCGACGGACGCTATTATGCGCCGATTTTTACGAGCTATCCCGAAACGCGTTTTGGCGGCGAGTTTGAAACCGAGGCCCGTTACCGCGACCCTTATGTGAAAAAGCTGATCGAGGCGAAAGGCTGGATGATTTGGCCGCCCATTCCCTATTCCTACAACACCATCAATTACGATCTGAAGGAGCCCGCGCCGTCGCCGCCGTCCCGCGATAACTGGCTCGGCACCGACGATCAGGGTCGCGACGTTCTGGCGCGCATTATTTACGGGTTTCGCATCTCGGTGCTTTTCGGCCTGACGCTGACGCTTTTTTCCTCGATCATCGGCATTTCCGCAGGCGCCGTTCAAGGTTATTTCGGC
>Ga0265297_10010309_pt1 | contig 11785 bp, 7 predicted proteins | sample Munlanlwell13791_FD_192502 | JGI IMG/M metagenome (GOLD analysis project Ga0265297, IMG submission 192502) | Leachate microbial communities from a municipal landfill in Southern Ontario, Canada - Leachate well 137-91 | ecosystem: Engineered > Solid waste > Landfill > Unclassified | place...
GTGTCTATGCTATCCGTCCCATCAAGGCCGGCGAGGAACTCTCTTACGATTACGGTCTGGTGATCGACGCTCGCCGGACATCCAAGCTCAAGAAAGAATACGCCTGCTTGTGCCGCGCCAACAATTGCCGCGGCACCATGCTGAATTGTAAATAACTATTTATAAAGCGCTTCGATTTTATCCTTTAATTTGGCAAGAACAGCATTACGTTTCAGTTTCAGCGTCTGAGTCAGCGTGCCGCTCTCCAGACTGAATGGTTCCGGAATAAGCAGGAACTTTTTAGGAATTTCATAACCGCCGAATTTGCCTTTTAGATGATTCGTAATGCTCTCGCTGATCATGTCGATGATATCCTGACGCGCAACCAGTGTTTTCATATCACCCGGCAATCCTTTTTCTTTGGCGTAGTTTTGCAAAACTTCAGGGTCGGGAACAACGATGCAAACATTGAAGGGCCGGTTCAGGCCGTAAATGACCGCCTGCTGGACAAAATGAACCAACCCGATTTCTTCTTCTAAAGCAACGGGGAAACAGAACTTCCCGTTTTCCAGTTTGTACTGTTCTTTGATGCGGCCGGTGATGTAGAGGAATCCGTCTTTATCCAATCGACCGCGATCGCCGGTACGGAATCCACCTTCGGGGGTTATGGAATCTTTGGTATCCTCGGGCCTGTTGTGGTAGCCCTTCATGACATTGGGACCGTAAACAATAATTTCGCCGTCCGTCGCGTCTTCCTCAACCACGGATTGATCTATAACGATCTTGACCTTCTCTATGGCCTTGCCGACACTGCCCAACCGGTAATCGAAAGAGGCGTTCATGGAGACTGCCGGTGATGTTTCCGTCAGACCGTAACAATCGTAGATGGGAATACCAATATCGAAAAAGAACTGGGCAATTTCGGGGTTCATAGCCGCGCTGCCGCTCATCGAGCCCATCAACCTGCCACCGAGACGTTCCCGAATCTTCTTAAAGACAACTTTATCCGCCAATTGGAATTTAAGGTTGGTCATGAAATCAGATTGGCCTTGTGCCATAAGTTCCCGTCTTTTTCTTGCCGATTCAATACCCATCACAAAGAGAGTTTTAGCCAATCCCCCGTCCTTATTCATTTTAGTCCACAGGCCGTCGTAGATCCGGTTGAAGACTCTGGGCACAGCGATCAAAAAAGTTGGCTTGATTTGAACAATATCATTGACAATTGTTGAGGGACTTTCCGCCAGGCCCATGGCGCCGCCAAGATGAATAAGCGCGAACAATTCGGCGGTCTGGCCGTAAGAATGGGCCCAGGGCAAAATGGCCAGGGTTACAACCTCGTTTGTTTTAAGTTCGGGATACATCTTAATGCCGGCCAATGAATTACTGGTAAAATTGCCGTGACAAAGTAAAACGCCTTTGGGGCTGCCGGTTGTGCCCGATGTATAAATGAGTTCGGCGATGTCGTCCGGTTTCGGCCGTTGGGGGGATACCGGTTTTGCCGCTCCCATTTTTTCAACCGCGGCCATTGAGTGCTCTTCCGGCATACGCCGGATTCCGCTCTGTGATGGTATGGCTTCACCTTCGGCATCAATGACAAATATATTTTTAAGAGTTGGAATATCTTTCGGGAAGTCTTTTATTTTTTCATAAATTTCCGGCTTCGAAACAAAGAGGACTTTCACCTGGCTGTCGGCAATGATGTATTTCCATATCTGGACGAGCTCCGCTTCATACATGGGAACAAAGCGTCCGATGCGTCCCCATGTGGCAAAAGCAGCAACAGGCCACTCTACTCGATTGTTAGCGATTATTCCGACGACGTCGCCGTTGTCAATTCCAAGTTGGGCAAGCCCTGCACGGAGATTGTTAATCCGTGTGCCGACTTCTTTAAACGTCACCCACTCGTAAACACCGTTTTTGTCTTTAGTACCAAACAGTCTTCTATCGGCAAATTGGGCAACGCTCTCTTCCCACCAATCAATCAGATTGTCCGGCTTGTCTAATGTCCAGGTATGCATTTGAAATTCCTCCATTATTTTACTTACACGCGGGGAATTTCATCCCCTGCGGGTTTTAAAACAATACTCCACCCCCCACAGGCTGAATTAATATAAGACATTTCTCTGAAAAATTCAACCGAAGCATAAAAGATACATTTTCAAGAAGAAACCGGTCGGTAAAAGAGCTGCTTCCAACTGAAGGCAATCCTCCTTGTCATGTCGAACCCCCAGGGAGACATCTCTTTTTGTCCCTTTGTGCCACCGTCGTCATTCGCGAAGACGGGAATCCAGTTCTCCGCCTCTGTCATTGCCTGGCTTGACCAGGCAATCCAGAAAACTTGTCATGTCGAACCGCAGGGAGACATCTTGCCCTTTTCACTATTCACCCTTCATCTTGCACATCTTTTCCTAAACCTCCAATCCTCTAATCTTCTCATCATCTGCGTTTCTCCCCTTTCACATTTTATTCTTGCAACGTTTTTTATATAATGTTACTCAATAAATATAAGCTCCAAAATTTTCCCAATAAAAAAAGTAAAAAAATAATTTAAAAGTCTTTTGCCGTGAACATACAGAAACTTCTACAAAAGATGTTTTATGAAAAGAAGCTAAGCGCTAATCAATTGCGTGCGCTACAGGATATTCACTCCAAAAAGCTTTTTTCAGTACACCGGGAATTGCGATTTTTCCTCTACATCGGCATCCTTTTGATAATTACTGGCGCCGGTTTAACCATTAAACAGTACTTCGCCAATATTGGTGATATAGCTATCATCTCGGCTTTAACCTTATGTTTTATGGCAGCCTTCGTTTATTGCTTTATCAAAGGAAATACATTCTCCACAGATGAAGTCGCCTCTCCCAATATCGCTTTTGACTACATACTGTTTTTCGGATGCGCGTTTTTCTCGATGGATATCGCTTATATCGAAACGCAATTTCATCCATTGGGCGATTCCTGGCAAAACTATCTTTTGATATCTTCTGGTTTGTTTATGCTGTTGGCGTATCGTTTTGACAACCGGCTTGTTTTGTCACTGGCTCTTTCCACACTTGCCACATGGTTCGGCTTTACTTTATCAGAATACCATTTAGCGTTTGAAAAATATTATCGTGAATATGCCATTATGTATGGCATAACCGTATTACTGCTCGGCGGTCTTCTATATAGGCTGGACATCAAAAAACATTTTTTCGATATCTATCTTAATTTTGCCGTTCACTTTCTCTGTATCGCCCTGCTTTCCGGTGTTGTCCAATACAAGATTTTCTCTCTCTATTTTCCCACACTGGTCTTAGCGTGCACCGCTCTTGTTTTTTATTCCGTTAAAGTTCGCAAATTTCTTTATATGCTTTACGCCGTCATCTATGGCTATATAGGAATCAGCATTGTTATTATGGACCATATTCACGGAACTTTTTTCTTCTTTACTTATTTTATAATAACATCTTTGGTTGTAATCGGCTTGATCTTCATGATTTCGCGTAAGTTCAAGGAGAATGAATGAATTTAAGCTTATATTCACCCCGGCAGGAAGAAAATATTTACATCCGCAAGCAAACCAGAACATGGAAGCGTTCCGGCTTGATTACAGATGATCAACTGACCGCGATGGATAACCTTACCAGCCCGGATGTCCGCCAGACCAATATCTTTTTTCGCGTTATCTTTTTCATTTTTACTTACCATTGTGTCGCCGCAATGGTTGGTTTGTTTGCATGGATTACAAAAATAAATAGCCGCATGGCAATTTCAGCTACATTAATAATTGCCGGTGTAATATTTTATTTTCTGGCGGAACACCTGATAACTAAATACCGTTTTTACAGACATGGTATTGAAGAAGCGTTGGCGGTATTTTCCATGCTTCTGTTTTGCGCAGGTTTATTTATCGGAGCAACAAATATTTTTTCAGTAGGACAATGGACACATCAGCAAACTATTTTTTTGTGTCTTCTTTTTGCTGTTACTGCCTGCTGGATTTATCTGCGTTTTTGTTTTTTATATGCGGCACTAATCAGCATTATTGCAACCTGTATTATCCCCTTCCATTTATCCCTGCCACCGGCAGGTGAAAGGGTTTTATTGCTAATCGTTCTGTGCCTTATTTTCTTTCTGAACGTAATCTTGGTTGTTCTATCCATTATTATTAACCGCTGGCTTAATACCGGAGAGAATAAAGCAAGAGACGGTTTTACGGCAGAAAATATTCTTAAACCGGAAAGTCACGGCATTGGTCTGGCCGACGTTGCTGCCGCCTTAACACCGATGGCAACCAACATAGAAGTGCAGCAACAAGACAAATTTTTCGATGGCGGAACCTCCGGCGGAGGGGGAACTTCAAGAGGTTTTTAGTTGCATTGTTTTCAAGAAGTTGTAAGATGCAAACCGATCAACAAAAATCCTGATTGCAATAATTCATAGTAAAATTTAATTGATAAGAAAAGGTCTTTATCTCTTATGGCTAAAACGGAACTGAACGGAAAATCACTGGAAAGCTGGCTGTGGGACGCGGCCTGTTCGATTCGCGGCGCGAAGGAAGCCGCCAAATATAAAGATTTCATTTTACCGCTGGTTTTTACCAAGCGGCTTTGTGACGTATTCGACGACGAACTCAACCGCATCGCCAAGGAAGTCGGCGGGCGGGCCAAAGCGTTTAAAATGGTCAAGGCCGATAAAAAGCTGGTGCGCTTTTATATTCCTCTCAAACCTGCCGACACGGAGGAACCGGTCTGGTCGGTTATCCGCAAACTGGCGGACAAAATCGGCGAGCAACTGACTGATCACCTGCGCGCGATTGCCAAGGAAAATCCCAAACTCGAAGGAATCATTGACCGCGTGGATTTCAATGCCACCACGCACGGTCAGCGCGATATTTCAGATGACCGCTTAAGCGCGCTCATTGAGCAAATCAGTCTCAAACGGCTAGGGCTAAATGACGTTGAGCCGGACATCATCGGGCGCAGTTATGAATATCTCATCCGCAAGTTTGCCGAAGGCAGCGGACAAAGCGCGGGCGAATTTTACACGCCGAAGGAAGTCGGCATGATTATGGCGAAAATCATGGAACCGGATCCGGGCATGGAAGTCTATGATCCCTGTTGCGGTTCCGGCGGATTGCTCATCAAGTGCCAGATTGTGCTTGATGAGCAAATGGATTTGCGTTCGCGCAAGAATTACGCGCCGCTTAAGATTTACGGACAGGAATACATTGCCATGACCTGGGCGATGGCCAACATGAACATGATTATTCATGACATGGAAGGCGTAATTGAAATCGGCGATACCTTCAAAAACCCCAAGTTCAGAGTTAAAAACGGACTGCAAACCTTTGACCGCGTGGTTGCCAATCCGATGTGGAATCAGGACTGGTTTACCGAAAAAGATTACGATGCCGACGAGTTCGGACGCTTTCCCAAAGGCGCGGGTTTTCCGGGAAAATCCAGCGCGGATTGGGGCTGGGCGCAGCATATTCTGGCCAGTTTGAACGGCAAAGGACGCGCCGCCATTGTTCTGGACACAGGCGCTGCCAGCCGTGGCTCCGGCAGTGCCAACATCACCAAGGAAAAACAGGTGCGCCAGTGGTTTGTGGATAATGATTTTATCGAAGGCGTCATCTATCTCCCCGAAAACCTTTTTTACAACACCACCGCGCCGGGCATTATTTTATTTCTGAACAGAAAAAAACCGGCCGCGCGCAAAAACAAAATATTTCTGCTCAACGCGAGCCGTGAATTTGAAAAAGGTGATCCGAAAAACTACATAACCGACGATGGCATTGTCCGCATTGCCGAAACCTTCAAAGAGTGGCATGAAGATAACAAATTCAGCCGCATCGTGAGCAAGGAAGAGATTGTCAAAAACGATTACAATATTTCTCCCAGCCGCTATATTCATACAGGTGAAAGTGAAGAATACCGTCCATTGGCAGAGATTGTTGAAGACTTGAATTTACTGGAATCAGAAACAGAAGAAAGCAACACCTATTTATGGGCATTGATGAATAAGTTGGGAGTTTGAGACAATGTCATCACTTCCAAGGAATTGGACAAGCACAAAACTTGGCAAGGTAGCTAAAGAGATGTTTGGTGGCGGCACGCCTTCCACAAAGAACCCTAGTTTTTGGCAAGGGAATATCCCTTGGCTCACAAGCAAGTCGCTGGGTGACGCTATCTACCTAACCGCTGGAGAAAAAACAATCTCGGAAGAAGCAGTTCGTAAATCAGCTACTCACATTGTGCCTGCTGGAAATCTGATCTTTGCTACTCGCGTTGGTGTTGGAAAAGTTGTTGTTACGAAAATTGATGTTGCAATAAGCCAAGACGGCACCGGAATAATTATTGATCCAACAGAGGTTGATCCTACCTTTCTGGCTTATCAACTTCGCACCGAATCAGTTCAAAGTTTTGTTGCACAAAATAAACGTGGGGCAACTATTCAGGGAATTACAAGAACATCTCTACAACAAGTGGATGTTATAATTCCGCCCTTTACTGAACAACGCCGCATTGCTTATGTGCTTTCGACGGTGCAGACTGCCATTGAACAGCAAGAGCGTTTGATTAAGCTTACGCGCGAACTCAAATCCGCGCTAATGCATAAGTTGTTTACCGAAGGCCTGCACGGCGAAAAACAGAAAATGACCGAGGTCGGCCCAGTGCCGGAGAGTTGGGATGTAACAGAACTTTCAGATATGATAGAAGATACTGAGCAAGTAAACATGCGAACAGAAAGCGAAAGGCAAATAAAATATATCGATGTATCAAGCATTTCTCGTGAGCATTTGCTTGTCGAAGCCACAGCAGAATATTTGCTCAAGGACGCACCTGGAAGAGCGCGAAAGAAAGTAAAAGCAGGAGATGTAATATTTGCTACAGTTCGCCCGACATTATTGAGAGTGGCACATATTAGTGAAGAACTAAATAATCAAGTCTGTTCAACAGCCTTTTGTGTACTTCGTGCAAAAGAAGATGTTTCAGACAAATACATTTATTATGTTGTTCAGCGCGAACAATTTATCAAGCAACTTTCAGCTATTGAATCCGGCGCAAATTATCCCGCTGTTACTGATAGACAAGTTAAAAATCAAAAAATCCCGAAGCCTAAATATGATGAACAGGTAAAGATTGCTGAAATTTTGGACGCCTGTGATATTAAGGTGTTACAACACGCAAAAAAAAGAAAAATACTTGAAGAACTTTTCCGCACATTGCTCCACCAACTGATGACAGGTCAAACGCGTGTCAATGACATTGACCTGCCGGGATTTGCTGAGGGGTAAAAAGTGGCATCCCTGCTAATTTATCTTTACTGGCAAAGATTTACAAAGCATATGCTCCCGAATTATCAATTCTGCGACAGCTTGTTGCAGAAATACTCGTAAGGAATTATTGTCAAAAGTATGTTAATGTAACCGCCAGATTACTAAGAGGTGTAAGCACATGATTTACAACATTGAAATAAAAAATTACCGCAGTATAAAATATATAAAACAAAAAATTAGTCCTTTTCAGGTGCTGATTGGCGCAAATGCCAGCGGCAAAACAACTTTTCTTGATGCCATCAATTTTGTTTCCGACATTGTCCGCACGGGGATAGATGAATCCGTTCTCAAAAGAACATCCAACTTTCAGGATTTAACTTTTTTGGGGCAAGGCGGCAATATAGAATTAGCTTTGGAAATCAGCCTTCCCGAATATGTTATTGAGAAATTGCCGGACAAATGTTTTAAATTTATTCGCTATGAGATGGAGATCGGCTTGTCAGAGGAATCTCGTGAGCATGCAATAATCGAAGAATCGGCATTTCTGCTTAAGGAAAATGCCGATAGAGGGCAATTGCCTGTCCATCAAAGCGCATCCTTCCCTTTTTTCTCTGAAATGCCGGAAAAAATCTTAAATAAGAAATATGCGGAAAAACACTCGCGGCGAATATTCAGAAAAAAACCGGGCGGTAATGATAATTTTTATGATGAAACTAAGGAACGAGCTGGCAAGGGGTGGATGCCTTCGTTCAAATTTGGGATCAAGAAAAGCGCACTGGGTAATTTGCCGGCCGATGAAACAAAGTTTCCAGCCTCAAGTTGGTTAAAAAACTATTTAACCGAAGGAGTGCAGTCGCTTGTTTTGGATAGCCTCAGCATTCGCAAACCGAGCCCGCCCGGACAAAGCAAACAGTTTAAACCGGATGGGTCGAATCTTCCCTGGGTTTTTGAAGATCTGAAGAAAAATGCAAAACGCTTTGCCCAATGGCTGGCACATATTAAAACGGCGTTGCCCGATATTCAAGATATTGAAATTATCGAAAGGCAGGAAGATAAACACAAATATATTCTTGTTCAATACCAAAATGGCGGCAAAATACCAAGTTGGCTGGTTTCCGACGGCACGCTTCGTTTGTTTGCCTTGACGATACTTGCATATTTACCTAATTTGGAAGGCGTTTTCCTGATTGAAGAACCGGAAAATGGCATTCACCCCAAAGCGATAGAAACCGTTTATCAGTCGCTTTCCTCTGTCTATACCGCGCAGATATTGCTCGCATCGCACTCACCTGTCATTTTGAGCATGGTGAAACCCGCGGATGTTCTATGCTTTGGAAAAACAAAAGAAGGAATAACGGATATTGTCAACGGTGCAGACCACCCAAAATTAATAAATTGGAAGGGCACAATAAACTTAAGCGACTTGTTTGCGGGGGGCATTTTGGGATGAAAGATCTTCTGATACTGGCTGCTGATCAAGATGCTGAGTTGTTGATAAAGGCTCTTCTGGAGAAAATACCAAACGTAGAAAAAATATCATCCATTGATTTCGAAATTATCCGTCATCCTCAGAGAGATGCCGGTGTCGCAACGGATGCGGTTGAATTTGTGCGTCCTTATATCAACGATTATCGATATGTTATGATTATCTTTGATTATGAAGGCAGTGGTCAGGAAGCAAAAGCGAGTTGCGACATTGAGGCTGAAATCGAAAATCATCTTAGTATCAACGGCTGGCCGGACAGATGCGCCTGCATTGCTTTCTATCCCGAGTTGGAATCTTGGTTATGGGTTCATCGTCAACATTTACATGACATTGTGGATTGGCAGGGGAAAAATGACATTTACAAATGGCTGGCCTCGATCGGCTATGATTTTCAGGATAACAAGCCAAAACGACCCAAAGAAGCTTTTGAAGCTGCATTGAAAAAGCAGAAGTTGCCACGCTCTTCATCCTTATATTCAAGCCTTGCTCAAAAGGCCAGTTATCAGCAATGTATTGATCCCTCGTTTAATAAATTTCTGAATACCCTTAAGAAGTGGTTCATACGGTAAGCTATGCCCAAGCCTGGCGAATATAAAACAGTACAATCCCGCATTCTGCAATATGCGCAGGAGATCGGCTGGACGTTTGTTTCGAGCCGGGAGGCAGAAGCACGGCGCGGGTTTGCACCTCACACCAACCCTCTCCCGCAAAATGGGGAGAGGAAGTATATGGAAGATACGCGGAGCGCATCCCTTTTCTTTGATGACTTTTTGTATCGGAAGGCCAAATCATTCAATCCGCTTTATAATGAAGCCGAAGGCGCGCTGGTCGGCAGATTGCGCCGTCTTTCCGCCGATATTTACGGCAACCGCGACATGCTTACGTTTTTACGAAACAATGGTAAGTATTTTTCCACCGAAGAAAACCGCGAACTGGATTTGATGCTGATTGATTACGCCGATGGTGAACGCAAAGCCCCCGATCGCCGTAACATCTTTGAAATCACAGAGGAATTTTACTGGCACAACGGACGGCACGGCAACCGCGAAGATATCGTCTTTCTTATCAACGGCATTCCCGTGCTGGTGGTGGAATGCAAAAATGCGGACAAAGATGAAGGCATCGCTTTAGGCATTGACCAGCTTCGCCGCTACCACGTCGAAACACCGGAATTGTTTATTCCGCAAATGGCTTTCACCGCCACTGACGCGCTCGGCTTTGACTACGGCGCGACATGGAACACCGTGCGCCGCAATCTCTTCCACTGGAAGCATGAACAAGTCGGTCAGTTGGAAGCCAAAGTCAAAAGTTTCTTTGATATCCCGCGCGTGCTGAAACTGCTCAAGGATTACATTCTCTTTGCGGAAAAAGATGAAGTGCTGAATAAGTTCATTTTGCAACAGCATCAGACTGCGGCTGTCGAGAAGGCTTTTGCTCGTGCGCATGATAAGGTCAAAAGGCGCGGGCTTGTTTGGCACACCCAAGGAAGCGGCAAAACTTTCACAATGCTCAAGACTGCTGAATTACTTTTTAAAGCGCCGAAATCGGACAAACCCACCATTCTGCTTTTGATTGACCGCAACGAACTGGAAGACCAGTTGATGAAAAATCTCGCTGCGCTGGGAATGGAAAACGTCGAGCACGCCCTCAGTATCGCACGGCTCAATCAGTTGATCGGGCAGGATCATCGCGGTATTATCGTCTCCACCATTCACAAGTTCCGTGACATGCCCGCCAATCTGAACGCTCGCCGAAATATTTTTGTGCTGGTGGATGAAGCCCATCGCACGACAGGCGGCGATCTGGGCAATTATCTGATGGCGGCGCTGCCCAACGCGACGTATCTGGGTTACACCGGCACGCCGATTGACCGCACGGCCTACGGACAGGGAACTTTCAAAACTTTCGGTGTGGACGACGCGCCGCAGGGCTATCTGCATAAATATTCGATCGCTGCAAGCATCACAGATGGCACAACACTGCCTCTCTTTTACAATCTGGCGCCCAACGATATGCTGGTTCCCGCCGAAGTCATGGAAAAGGAATTTTTCGCGCTGGCGGAAACGGAAGGCATCTCCGATATCGAAGAACTCAATAAAATTCTGGATCGCGCCGTCAATCTCAAGAATTTTCTCAAAGGCAAGGCGCGCATCAAAAAGGTGGCCGCCTATGTCGCCGCGCATTACCGCGAGAACGTCGAGCCTTTGGGTTATAAGGCATTTCTGGTCGCAGTGGATCGCGAGGCCTGCGCTCTTTACAAAAAGGAACTGGATAAATTAATTCCGCCTCATTATTCCGAGGTTGTCTACTCGGGTAATCACAATGACAAGCCGCTGCTCAAGGAATTTCATATTGACGAGAAGAAAGAAAAAGCCATCCGCAAAAGTTTTTCCAAATACGGTGATACGCCCAAGATTTTAATTGTTACCGAGAAACTGCTGACCGGAATCGACGCGCCGATTCTTTACGCCATGTATCTGGACAAGCCGATGCGCGACCATACTCTTTTGCAGGCGATTGCACGCGTGAACCGGCCTTATGAAAATGAAGAGCAGGAAATGGTCAAGCCGCACGGTTTTGTGCTGGATTTTGTTGGCATCTTCGACAAACTAGAAAAAGCCCTGTCATTCGATAGCGACGAGGTTAATTCTGTTATCAAGGATTTGGCGCTGCTCAAGATACTTTTCAAAGACAAAATGGAAAAGAAAGCGCCGGGGTATATTGCGCTCATCAAACGCAACTTTGACGATAAGGATGTAGACGGTCTGATTGAACATTTCCGCGACAAAGATCGCCGCAAGGAATTTTTCAAAGAGTATAAGGAAATTGAAATGCTCTATGAAATTATTTCACCGGATGCTTTTCTGCGTCCGTATCTTGACGACTACGCGACTCTTTCCGGTATCTATGCCGTCGTCCGCAAGGCGTATGCGAAGAATATTTACGTTGACCGCGATTTCCAAAAAAAGACCAACGAACTGGTGCAAAAGCATATAGACACCAATAGGCTCCAGGCTATTACTCAGTTTATTGAAATTACACCGGCAACGATAACG
>Ga0265297_10010311_pt1 | contig 11784 bp, 11 predicted proteins | sample Munlanlwell13791_FD_192502 | JGI IMG/M metagenome (GOLD analysis project Ga0265297, IMG submission 192502) | Leachate microbial communities from a municipal landfill in Southern Ontario, Canada - Leachate well 137-91 | ecosystem: Engineered > Solid waste > Landfill > Unclassified | place...
TCGGGCTCCTCTTGCGGTAATTAAAACTACCCATTTGCGCATGAATAACGCGCTTTATGATCAGCAAACCAAGGTCCTGATACTTAGCAGCATCAACATCTCCGATTAATCGCAGGCTGGTGAAAGGTTTTTTGTCACCTTTTAGTTTTAAAAATTGTTTTATTATCTCCAGTTGCTCTTCCGCCTCCTCGTCTCCTTCAAAAATAGAAATCGAGATAGTATCAAGATTGCCTATGATTTCTTCCGCCTTTTCCACAATCAGCTTGCCATTTGTAACAATATTTTTAATCTGTTTCGGGAATAAACTTACGGCCTCGCCGAACCGTGGATATAATAGCGCTTCTCCGTCTTTATGAAACTGTACGACGATGTTTTCGGGTAGTTGGCGGGCAATCTTCTTGACAAGTTCAAAATCAATATCTCCGTATTCCAAAGCTAATTGAGGGAAATCTTTGTCAACTTTGCGCCTGCCGCACATCCAGCATTTTTTATTGCACCTGCTGGTCAACTCGATATTTATACATCCAAGACCATGAAGATCCATATACCCTCTATAAATTACAACCTACTCGGCGCAATTTTTTCATAATCGGCAATTCACTGTCATAAATCTTTATATTGCCGTCACCCTTAGCATGTTCCCATGTTCTAATATCAGAAATAAGGCGCTCAAACCCCTGCGGTTCAACAGAAGCCGACTGATCACTACCCCAAAGTGATCTGTCTAAAGTAATATGCCTCTCTATAATACATGCGCCTAAGATTACTGCAGCATATGTAGTATAAAGCCCTACCTCATGCCCAGAATACCCTATTGGGACATCAAATTTATTTTTTAGTGTTTCGATGCCTTTCAAGTTTAACTCGTTTAATTTCGAAGGATATGTGCTGGTGCAATGCATAATGATCAATCCATCTTCTCCGACAATATTAACAGCATGCTCGATGATCTTCATGTCACTCATTCCCGTAGAGATTATGATAGGCCTTCCTTTTTGCCTATGATGCCGTAGAAGATTATCATCCGTAAGCGATGCGGAAGCAATTTTGTAGCACGGAGGATCAAACTGCTCAATAAAATCAACTGACTTCTCATCCCAACATGAAGCAAACCAAATAATGCCTTTTTTTCTGCAATAACTATCTATCTCTTTATATTGTTCCAATCCGAATTCCAACCCACGCTTAAGGTCACCGTTTGTCGTACCAAAAGGGCTTTCTCTGGGCTTAGCTAATTCCTCAGAAGTATATACGACTTCTATAGTTCTTTTTTGAAACTTAACCGCATCACAACCTGAATCACAAGCCGTATCGATAAGTTTCTTAGCTATCTCTATTGAACCATTATGGTTTATTCCTATCTCTGCAACAATAAAACAAGGAAAATCATGTCCAATCATCTTATTTACAATCTTCACGGACTTCTTCGGCATATACCCTCCTAATCATTTATTTAGAATTTATCGAACTTACTTTTTCCCACTCATCCTTCAAAATAATATACTCACGCTCTTTTCTCTGTAAAAAGTGATGTGTCAATTCTATTCGTTCTTCTATCCCTTTCTTCGTAAGCATATAATTTATTGTTCTTAATTTTTTAGGATTATTAGAAAAATTCTTTGCTTTTACAATACCTTTTTTTATAAGCTCTTTAAGCAGGTAATTGGTTTTCCCCAAAGAAATACCCAGCTTCTGAGACATCGAACGCTGGGTAGCCACTGGATTAGATTCTATTTCTTTGATTATATGTAAAACTTCTTCTTTTGGGGGTTGTTCAACCATTGAACATATTATAATTATTTGGTTGAGAAAGTCAAGTTATTTAGAGATTATTTCTGAAATTACGGAGAGTTGAAACCTATTGCAAATAAAAGAATTGCGGATTATTTCTTTGGATGAGGGCTGCGTGATTTTAGCCCTCATCCAAAGGATTTAAGAGCCAGTTATAAACCTTTTTTCACCATAAATTCGGCTAAATCAACTACCCTATTGGAATATCCCCATTCGTTATCATACCAGGAAAGCACTTTGATAAAATTGTCCTGGATGACTTTGGTGCTGCCTCCATCAACTATGGACGATAATACGCAATGATTGAAATCAGCCGAAACAACAGGATCCATAGTAAAACCAAGGATCCCCTTCATCTTGCCTTCTGAGGCCTCTTTGAATGCTGCGTTCACCTCATCAACACTTAACTTCTTGAGCATGGAGCAGCTTAAATCAACAACAGACACATTCGGCGTAGGCACACGGATGGCAAAACCGTCAAGCTTGCCTTTTAACTCAGGGATGACCAACCCTATTGCCTTAGCAGCGCCTGTAGAAGTCGGGATCATAGAGACAGCCGCCGCACGCGACCTTCTTAAATCAGAATGAGCCATATCCTGCACTCTCTGATCATTAGTATAAGAATGTATTGTAGTCATCAACCCCTTTTCAATACCCCATTTGTCGTTCAAAATCTTAGCTACAGGGGCAAGACAATTGGTGGTACACGATGCATTTGATACGACGTTATGGTTTTTGGGGTCGTATTTATCGTCGTTAACACCCAGGACAATAGTAATGTCCTCACCTTCAGCAGGAGCAGAAATGATTACTTTTTTTGCTCCTCCTTTTGTAATATGGTTCTCAGCTCCCTTGACTTCCTTGCCCTTTTTATTTATTCCGTCTTTCTTTACGGTAAATAACCCTGTTGACTCGATTACAATATCAACCCCCAGGTCCTTCCAGGGTAATTCAGACGGGTCTCTCTTTGAAAGGACTTTTATGATCTTACCATCAACCGATATAGCATCGTCTCCGGCAACTTTTACTTCACCGGGAAAACGGCCGTGCACCGAATCATATTTAAACAAATACGCATTGCTCTTGGCATCAGTCAAGTCATTTACTGCCACAAGTTCCAGCCCGCAATTCTTTTTTTCAAGTATTGCGCGCGCAACAAGCCGACCGATCCTTCCGAAACCGTTAATACCGACTTTAGTGCTCATTTGTTCCTCCCTTTTTTATAATGTTTGTGATTATTTAAACGTCCTTCAAATATTGTGCGGCTAATTCCGGCGGAGTAGGGACAAGGTAAAATCCCGTGCCCCATTCAAAACCTGCTACGCGGGTAAGCTTTGGCATAAACTCCAGGTGCCAATGATAGCCATCACTTCCCCCGTCACCGTTAATAGGAGAAGTATGTATTATATAGTTATAAGACAAGTTCACAAAAACTTTTTTAATTTTTGTGATTGTATCCTTTAAAATTGCAGAAAATGCCGGGATCTCTTCAGCCGGCATCCTGCAAAAATGGCTATTATGCTTTTTCGGCATAATCCAGATCTCAAACGGAAAACGGGAGACAAACGGAAAAAATGAGACAAAATACTTATTCTCGAGGATAATCCGCTCTTTTTCCTGCGCCTCCTGCCTGATGACATCGCAAAAAATGCAGCGTTCACGGTATTCATAGTAATCATGTGCGCCTTTTAGTTCTTCCATGACATTTTTAGGCACCATCGGAAGGGCAATAAGCTGCGTATGCGGATGCTCTAATGATGCGCCTGCGGCAGCCCCGTAATTCCTGAAAAGCATTATGTATTTAAAACGCTTGTCTTTTTCAAGGTCAATGATCCTGCGGCAGCACATGCCGATAAACTTCTCAACTTCCTCGTTCAATAAATCGGGAATATCTTTGTTGTGGTAAGGAGTTTCGATCAATACTTCATGCGCGCCTATACCGTTTGACATATCATATATCCCCAAGCCGCGCCTGTCTATTTCCCCCTCAATCTGCAACGCAGGGAATTTATTAGGGACAACTCTCACCTGCCAGCCGGAAGTATTGGGCTGAGTATGCAGGTCCCTTATTGAATCAATCTCAGGAGGGGTCATCCCTTCATTACCGTAGCAAAACGGGCAAATCCCGCTTACTTTAGGGATATATTGTTCATGCCCATAATCTTGCGGCGAGCTTGGATGATCTGTATCAACAATAACCCACCTGCCGACTATAGGGTCTCTTCTAAGATCAGACATTATACTTGAACCTCGCGTAAGAATTTTGCCGCTTCTTCCGGCGGTAAAGGGCAGATGTAAAAACCTGTCCCCCATTCAAAACCCGCCACCCTCGTGAGCCGCGGCATGATTTCAATATGCCAATGGTAATCGTAATCAATACTTTTCCAATAACCCGATTTCTGCCTTCTAAATGGCGCTGTATGGATAACATAATTATAAGGAGGGTCATTAAGGCCCTTCTTTAGTTTTGCAAGCGTCATTTTTAATATTTTTGCCAGATTTTGCCGGGATTCCATATCCAGGCTTACAAAATCACACGAATGTTTCTTAGGAAGGATCCAGACCTCAAAAGGAAACCTCGCGGCAAAAGGAGTGATAGCAATAAAACCGTCAATATCCAAAATCACCCTGTCTTTTGTCTCAATTTCCTGCTTGATTAAATCACAAAAAATACACCTCTCATGATAATCGTAATGCAGCCGCGCACCGACAAGCTCTTCTTTTACTCTTTTAGGGTTAACTGGCGTGGCAATCAACTGGGATTTGCTGTGTTTAAACATCCCTGCACCTGCGGACCAGCCATGGTTTTTAAATACCATTACATATTTAAAACGCCTGTCTTTTTCCAGGTCGATGATCCTGTCGATATAACAAGAAATTACCTTTGCAATCTGGTCTTGGCTTAGATCAGACATGCTTTCTATATGTTTATTAGTTTCAATCACTATTTCGTGAGCGCCTATTCCGTTCATCAGGTCATACAACCCTTTGCCCCTGCGGTCAAGCTCGCCTTCAATACGCAAGAACGGCGCAATACTTGGTACAACCCGCAGATCCCAACCAGGCGTATTTGGGGCGCTGTTTTTAGGCCTGATTGAATCAATCTCAGGAGGTGTCCGCGATTCGCTTCCTTCGCAAAAAGGGCAGGGTTCTTCCTTGGGGCCCTCAGGGGCGCCTTTAGCGTACTGATCAGGGCGCCTTGCGCGTTCAGTTGCTATGATCACCCATCTTCCTATAACTGGATCTTTGCGTAGTTCCGGCATTTCCTATCCTACCTGTTCAACTTCGCAGGTTATACCCTTTTAAATAACACGCAAACCTGTTAGGTTAATAATTAATAGAAGCAATATTTTAACACAAATACCCTTGTTTGCAACTACTTTTTGGCCAAGAGGCATTCTCCGACGGATATTTTATGCCCTGACAAGAATTCCGATGTAAACATCCTTCTTTTTCCTTCAATCTGGAGCTCTTCAATGACCAAATCACCGCTTCCTGTTGAAACAATAAAATAATCTTTCAACACTTTTATCACTGTCCCGGGCGCATTCGACCCGTCTTCCTTCTCAAGAGGCAAAAATACGCTTGTTTTGAATATTTTTAAAAGTTTACCATTAAAAAAAGCATAAGCCCCCGGCCACTCATAACAACCGCGCACCAGGTCATGGATTGACTTGGCACTGGCATTCCAGTCGATCAAGCCGTCTTCCTTCTTCAGCTTCGGCGCAAAACTAACAGCGGCTTCATCCTGAGCAGTAAGAATATAGTCCCCTCTGTTTATCTTATCGAGTGTTTCCGTTAGTAGACAAGCTGCAGTTTTAGAAAGCTTAATCCCCAGGGTTTGAGAATTATCCTCCGCTAGGATCATTTCCTGCTTATGGCAAATAATCTCACCCTGGTCCATTTTCTCGTTCATTTTTATCGCGGTCACGCCTGTTTCTGTCCCGCCGTTTATAATTGCCCAATTTATCGGAGCTGCTCCCCTGTATTTAGGCAAAACAGAAGCATGGATATTAAGACAGAATAGCTTCGGCAGATTTAAAACTTCCCTGGATAATATTTGCCCGTAGGCGATAACAACAAAAATATCGGCATTTAAGCTTTTAAGGCAATCTGTAGATTCTTTAGAATTGACTTTAAGCGGCTGGTATAGCTTTAGCCCCGAATTTAGCGCAGCTGATTTGATCTCAGTGCCGCTGACATTCAGGCCCCGGCCGCTCTTTTTATCAGGCTGGGTGACCACACAAAGCAGTTCGTGGCCGGCTGCCCTGACAGCCTCTAAAGAAGGTACGGAAAATTTATCGCTGCCGAAAAATACTATTCTCATTTTAAATAGGGTCCATATCAACGGTAACTATTATACCCGAATGCCGGAAATCTTTTAAGTTTATTTTTAAAAATTTGGATATTTTCTCTGGCCAAACACTGCTTATCAATATCTGCCAGTAATATTGCCCCCTTTTCTGGGGCGGCTGTGACGGGTTAAAGGAAATAATGTTGATTGATTTCTTTTTGTTTGAGTTTTTAAGTATTTCAAACAACTTCGAGCCGGCACCTTCGACTTTTTCTTCGTCTGTGCCTCTTAATTTCACGAGACAAAAATGTTTAAAGGGAGGGAATCCGAGTGCCCTTCTCTGTTTAAGTTCATTTTCATAAAAAACCTGAGGGTCATGGCTAATAAGCGAAGTTATGCTATGGTGGCTGCTTAAAGATGTCTCGATGAACATTTTCTGAGAAATAACTGCCGCCAGGTTAAAGAAAATAGAATATGCCCTTTCTCCGGCGCGGAAATCTGTTCTATGCAAAGTACTATCTATGGATAATATGACCCCCAGGTCAAATTTAAGCTCCGGCATCTTAATTACGCCTTGTGTAGCGACATAAATATCCGCGCTATCCGTTTCCTCATTGTAATCGCCATCATCCAACCTTTTAATCTTAGCTTGCGGGAAAATCCGGGAAAGTTCGCTTTCGATCTTCTCTGTGCCTCCCCCGGAATACTTGATATAACCGGAGTTGCATTCAGGACAGATTTTAGGCGGCTCAATTTTATAACTACAGTAATGACAGACCAGATTACCGCTCCTGTAATGGTATACGAGATTACAATTACAGCGGGGGCATTTTATGGCTTTGCCGCAATGGATACAATACGAGCTAGTCGCAAACCCTCTTCTGTTGATGAATAAAAGGGACTTTTGCTTATTCACAAGGGCCTGGCTTATTGAATCTGCCAGGAATTTTAAATTGACTATGCCTTTTTGCCTCACATAGCTGGAAGCGCCTTTTAAATTAATGACCTTAACCTGCGGCCAAACAAAATCCTTCAGCCCAGAGGCATATTCTGCTTTTTTTTGTTTAACCAGGTAATAACTCTCTAAGGAAGGCGCAGCCGAACCAAGGACCAAGATAGAATTATCAATTTTCTGGCGCATAATGGCGATTTCCCGAGCATGATAATGAGGGGACTGGTCCTGCTTATAGACGGTATCTTCTTCCTGTTCTATGATCACGATACCGGGATTATTTACCGGCGCAAAAACAGCAGAACGGGTACCTATTATAACCTGCGCTTGCTGTTTTCTCACTCTCAGCCATTCTTCAGTAAAATCCTTTTGCTTCCTATACAGAACGGCAACCGGTGCCTTCAGCTCTCTTTCAACCAGCAACTTTGCGCCTTTGATTGAATGCACATCAGGCAGCACGATTATCCCTTGTTTTCCCTGCTCCAGCGCAGGCCTCAGCTGCCCCATATAAAAAGCCCATCTCTTTTCACTTTTGAGTTCATGAATAACCGTAATTTTTCCGCTTTGATCTCCGCTATTCTTAATGTTAAGGGAAAATGTATCTTTGATCTTTTTGCTGCTTAAAGGGAAAATCGCATCCAGGGCCTGCCCGTCGGTGCAGCAATAATAAGCCACCATCTCATTAGCCAATGAAATCAAATTTCTATCCAAAACAGCGGAATCATCGATAAGTGAAATTATGTTTTTTAAATTTTTTATACTGCTTTTTGAAGTTACCCCGGTAACAAATCCTGATATAATGCGCCTGCCGAAAGGGACTTTTACCCTCATGCCTACATGTATCTTATTCCCTAATGCCTGAGGTATAATATAATCAAACGGGCCGCTGACCGCTAAGTTAAATACTACCTTTGCATACCGCATCAACAAGCTCCTTAGCTGCCGAGGGCTTTCGGAGAAGCCCTATCTTTTGTTTGATATGTTTTAACATCTCCGGGTTACCCTTATATTTGAGGACAATATCACTTGCTTCTTTTGCGCAGGATGCGCTTACGCCGATACCTTCTTCTTTCAAAGCAAGGGCATTGGCAGCTTCCTGGCCCGGAATAGCGCAAATAAATACCGGAGCCAGCTCCATGCAAAGAAGCTCAGAAATACTTAAACCGCCGGGTTTAGTGATCATGACATCAGAGGCCGCCATTAACTCTTCCACGTTATCAACAAACCCCAGCACCTTTAGCCCGGGATAATTTTTACTTCCCAAAGAATCAAAGAGTCTTTTGTTATTTGCGCAGACTGCCAAAATCCGGATTTTACCTGCAAGAATTCTTACTATTTTCTCAATCGGCCCGATACCAAAAGACCCGGTCATTACTAGAAGCGTAAATTCATCTTCGGCTATCCCCAGCCTCTGGCGTAAATCAACCCGGTCAAAACTCTTGCTAAACTTTAAATCAACAGGTATTCCAAAACACTTAATATTATTTTCTTCTATGCCTTCTTTTATTAGTAATTTCTTGGTAAAAGGCGATGCGACAATATAGCGGTCAGTGCCTTTTGTCAGCCAAAACGGATGCACGCCAAAATCAGTTATCACGGTTATTACTGTCGAGTTGATTATTTTTTTGTTTTTTAATCTTGCGGCGATTTCGGAGGCCAAGAAATGCGTCGAAATTATATAATCGGCATTCTTAGCCGTTAATAGGCGTGCAAAATCCTTGGTATTGGAATGATTTAAGAAAAACGCTAATGCCCTGGTAAGAAAGCGCAAGGGGCCAACGCTAGTCAGCCAAAAAGCAGCTGCCCAGATAAAAGGAGCCCTTCTGATCAGGAAATTGTATCCCCAGTTATAGCTGTTCCTGAAAAAAGGTGTAGAAGCATCCAGCACATCCAGGATCTCGGCATCAATATCTTGATAATTGTGCCGGATGTAACGAAAAATTGCCTCTGCGGCCTTTAAATGGCCTGCACCGGCAGAAGCATAAGTTATAATAATTTTCATTTACTTTAAGATTATTTCTGCCGCATCAGACAGGGTATTTGCGGTAAAATCGGGGGTTGTCTGCCATTTGTCTTTATTTTCCGGTCTTTCTTTCCCGGTAAACACTAAAATGGTCTTAAGTCCACTTACTTTTCCTGCTTCTACATCGCGAATTGTATCACCGACAAAATAACTGTTTTTGATATCGATATTCATTTCTTTTGCTCTGGCGTCGGAAACTGCCTTATGCACAAGCCCTGCCTTGGGTTTACGGCAGGAGCAATCTTCCGCCTCTTGATGCGTGCAGTAATAAACGCCGGCTATAGTTATGCCGGATTTTTTAAGAGCAGCCAGCATATTTTCGGTAATTAAGTCCAGCGTGTCTTTAGAATAGAGCCCTTTTGACACTCCGGCCTGATTAGAGATCACAAACAATTTTATGCCGCTCTTACTTAGTTTTTTCAGGGCCTGCTCGACTCCCGGGATAAAATGAAACTCTTCCCAGCCAGTTACATATTTAAAATCGCCAGGGTACATATTTATTACCCCATCCCTGTCCAAAAACACTGCTTTCATTTTTTCTTTCTCAGGTTCCAGATGATTTCTCTGTACTTCAAATAACTTACAAACTGGTAAAGGCCGCCGAAAAATGCTATCGCAAGTCCGACAGAACCGTCTCTAAAGCCCTGCTTTGTAATATAGGTACGCATAAAGCGGTCATAAGTCCTCCAAAGAAAACGGCCCAGTTTCATCGGCTTGTTTTGATTAAACCACTTTTGCGCTTCCCAGGTTGTCTGCTTATTCAGTTTATTCAGGAAATCCTCAAGGCTGCGGTAAGAATAATGTATTAAATCACACTTAAGGTGGCCGCATGGGTCAGGCATAAAAGCCCGCGGATGCACTGCCACCTCTTCATATTTAAACTTATCCTTTCGGAATAGTTTCAATTGCGGACTGGGATACCACCCGCCGTATTTTACCCAGTAATCACCGATATAATTCCTGCGGGGGATGGTAAAGCCGTTTTCCTGAGGGTTTCCCGATAATACCCTGGTTATCTCTTCTTTTAATTCCGGGGTGATTATCTCATCCGCATCCAGGCTTAATACCCAGCTATTTCTTGCTTGTCCGTAAGCCCAATTTCTATGCGTACCCTCAATTTCCATCCGGCGCGTGAATATTTTATCCGTATAAGCCCGGGCAATTTGAACGGTGCTATCAGAACTCTCGTCGTCAACAATGATAATCTCATCTACCCACAAAGCTGAATCGAGGCACCTCTTTATCCGCGTCTCTTCGTTCTTAACTAATACTACAATCGATAGAGAAATTTTATCTTCCATGTTTTATGCCTTCACAGCTTTTTTTATACAGTCGCAAACATACCTGATCTGTTTTTTGCTTAAATGCGGAAATATCGGGAGGGAAATAATCTCTTTAGCTGTCTTTTCAGAAACAGGAAAATCCCCTTCTTTGTAACCTAAGCTGCGGTATGCAGGCTGTAAATGCAAAGGAATAGGATAATGGATTATTGCGCCGATCCCCTTGTCTCTAAGGCAGTTATAAACCCGCTCTCTTTTATTTGTCCTTATGGCATAAACGTGGTAAACGTGCTTAACGCCATCCTCTGATGACGGCGTGATAACCGAAGGAACATCTTTAAAACGTAAATTGTAATAAAAAGCAGCTTCCTGGCGCATCTTGTTCCAGGCATCGATCTTCTTTAATTTTTCTCTCAGTATAGCTGCCTGCAGGGTATCAAGCCGGGAATTATAACCGATAATTGCATGTTCGTATTTAGAAATACGCCCATAGTCCCTAAGCATCAATAGTTTCCTGTAGATTTCATCACTATTGGTAGTAACCGCCCCACCGTCTCCTAAAGCCCCGAGGTTTTTAGTCGGATAAAAACTAAAGCACCCAACATCACCCAAAGAGCCGCATTTTACCCATTGTCCATCGGAAAGCCTCATTGAAGCCCCATGGGCCTGAGCTGCATCCTCAATAACTTTTAACCCATAGACCTTTGCAATTTTTAAAATCTGCGGCATTTTTACGGGCTGGCCATAAAGATGTACAGGAATTACCGCCTTGGTCCTTTTTGTTACCGCCTTTTCCAGCGATGCAATATTAATGTTGTATGAATCTTCTTCAATATCGACGAATACCGGGCGGGCTCCGGTGTAACTGACCGCGAGCGCCGTAGCAATATAGGTAAAATCAGGGACGATTACCTCATCTCCCTCTCCGATATCAGAACATAATAGGGCCAGGAACAACGCAGCAGTCCCGGAGCTTAATCCGACGCAGAATTCGCTTCCGCAGTATTTGGCGAATTCCTTTTCAAACGCAAGCTCATCCAATCCTAAAATAAAATCACTTCTTTTAATCGTCCTTTTTATCGCTTTATTGATCTGTGTCTTGATCTCTTTATGCTGTGCCCCTAAATCGCAAAACGGAACTTTCACATAAGCCTCCTGGTTGCATCAAAAACTTCATCCACTGTGATTGCATCTAAACATTTCCTGTCTATCTGACAGATGGAAAACTTAAAATTCCTATAACATGGCCGGCAGGCAACGGTGTTCTTGATTACAATGTGCTTACTGGAAGCCGGATACGGCCCGTATACATTTTCATCCACCGGCCCGAATATTGAAACAGATTTTATCCCAGCGGCTACAGCAATATGAAGCGGCCCGCCGTCGTTAGTTATAAGTATCCGGCAATTGTTTATTACTCCTATCAAATGGCTATGGTCTGTCT
>Ga0265297_10010312_pt1 | contig 11781 bp, 10 predicted proteins | sample Munlanlwell13791_FD_192502 | JGI IMG/M metagenome (GOLD analysis project Ga0265297, IMG submission 192502) | Leachate microbial communities from a municipal landfill in Southern Ontario, Canada - Leachate well 137-91 | ecosystem: Engineered > Solid waste > Landfill > Unclassified | place...
TTTGGTCGGCATGGGGAGTTCAGCGTGGAGTTGTTCGAAAATTGTTTTAAATTGGGGGACAACGTAAGAAATTAGAATAGTAAATGCGACCGCCATGGCAATCATAACGTTGCGAGGATAAGCCATGGCTTTTTTGAATTTGATGATATTTCGACGAATTTCTTCAAGCATATCGGCAAGCTTATGAAGTGCTTCTGCCATATTACCTGTTTTTTCACCCAGCTCAATCATCGCAAGGCTAAGGGTACCCAGTTCATAACTAAACTTAGAAGCCGATTTGGAAAGACTGTGACCTGCATTGATGTCTTCCGCCATAGTTCCTAAAACAAGCTGAAGAGTTTTATCTAGGGTAGCGTCTGCAATTTCATGAAGCGAATCATGGATGGAAATTCCCGCATTGGCCATAACGGCAAGTTGTCGGATGGCGGCAATTAGAGAATCCTGTTTAAGTTTGCGTTTTTTTAGATTGGAAAAAAGAGATTCTTTAATTTTTTTAAATTGATCTTCAAGGGGTGGAGAAGCCTCTTTTGTCTTTAAAATAATACCTGAAAATTTAATTTTGGCAAGGTAGTGAGCTTCTTTTTTATGTTCAGCATATAACCCATATTCATTTTTTTTCCCTTTACTGAGAACGGTTACTACAAAATATTTCATCCTTTTGCCACCCTTAATATTTCATCTATGGTTGTTACTCCCTGGACTGCTTTGGCCATTCCATTTTCAAACATCCCTACGAATCCTTCTTCTTTAGCTTGCTTGAAAATTTCATCTTTCGATCCTCCTCTAGCAATAAGACTGGATAATTCTTCAGATATGGGTAAAACTTCACAAATCATTTCACGTCCCATATATCCTGAACCATTACATTCTTTACACCCAGCCCCCATATAAAAAACAGTATTATGAGGTATATATGCACTGTATTCTTCTCTTAAAAGTAAAGGTATATCGGCTTCTTTTTTGCAATATTTACATATTCTTCGTACTAATCGTTGTGCCTGAATAGCCATAAGCGCCCCACTGATGAGATAGGGTTCGATTCCCATATCTGACATACGAGGAATGGCACTAATGGCGTCATTGGTATGAAGGGTAGAAATAACCAAGTGCCCTGTTAATGCTGCTTTAATGGCAATTTCAAGTGTTTCGTGGTCACGAATTTCACCGATCATAATTTTATCTGGATCTTGACGAAGTATGGATCTCAGGGCATCGGCAAAAGAGAGCCCCACTTTTGCATTTACTTGAACTTGCTGGATTAGATTCATTCGATACTCTACAGGGTCTTCAACCGTAATGACTTTGTCTTCAACATTACGCAGTTCATTGAGTGCGCCATAGAGGGTAGTTGTTTTACCGCTTCCCGTAGGTCCCGTAACGAGAATAATACCAAAAGGTGATTCAAGCGCTTTGATGAGTTTTTGATAACTGATCGAGTCCATTCCTGATTCTTCTAGCTTGACAAGCGCCTTGGTTTTATCCAAAATACGCATAACGATTGATTCGCCATAAAGTATTGGTAATGTTGAGATACGAAAATCAAATTCTGCATCCATGACAATGGCTGAAAAACGTCCATCTTGAGGTTTCCGTCGTTCAGCAATATCAAGATTTGCTAATAATTTAACCCTTGAAGCAAGGGGTGGATAGATATCACGGTCAAAAATAAATATTTCTGTTAACTTGCCATCTATTCGTCCTCGAACCACACAGTTTTTTTCGGTTGGCTCGATATGAATATCGCTGGCGCGGCCTTTAATGCAGGCTTTTAAGATAACATCAATTAATTGTAAAATAGAAGATGCTTCTTGTTGCTCCTCTATTGTGCCAATATTAAGTAATTCATTACGAATATTATTAACTAACTCTTTGACACTGTCTTTGAGCTCAATTTTAAAGAGATAGGCTTGAATTTGTTTTTCAGTGGCAACACCTACTTTTAATGATTTTCTCGGAAAAAGACGTTGCAGTGATTCTTGCGCTTCAATGTTTAGAGGGTCAGAAAAAGCGATAAGGACATACATCTCATCTTGAGAAATTGGCAATGCATTGTAACGCTTGAGCTGGGGAGTCGGTATTTTTTCTACAAGTTTGTAATCCATATCAATAGAATCCAAATCAAGATAGGGGAGTTCTAGAATTTCAGCTAAATAACTTAAAATGGAAGATTCATCTAAAAAATGATAATTTTTAATAACAGAGAGTTCATATACACCCAGACGTATTTGTTCAACGACAAATCGTTTGACAAAGTTTAGTGAAACAACACCCACTTTGGTTAGAGTTTCTAAAATGGTTTCATTTTGAACACCTCTGGAGAGTAGGCGATCAATTTGCTGCTGAGTGATATGGCGCTTTTCCAATAAATCATACGTAATACGATCCATATCTTTTCTCCTTTAATATACGTGGTGTAGTGTTAAGATTTTATCATAGTATTCATCAATAGCAATCGTTTTACGAGTATTTACCTGAGTCGCATAAAGCTTGTAGGTAATGCGCCCATTTTTTGAATCGCTATACTCTTTGATACTCTTCTCAGATTGAGGGGCATTGCAGTAAAGAGTAAAAACTTTAGAGAGAAGATGTGAACTGGTTGGGAATCTGAGTGATTTTAGGGAATAATTATCATGCAAAGCCTGAACCAGAAGTTTTTTTTGCATAACCAGCATGGAAAAATAAGAAGCATTCGCTCTTGCTTCACTGCTTTGACTGAGAGTCATTAAAGGGGTATTTAAACGATCTATCTGATCAGCTTTTAAACAAGCAAAAGCATAGATGGAGACATATGCTTCATTGGATTCAAATTCTTTGAAATGCTGTAAACCAAGATTGCAGGATGACATATAGTCACCTTTTTGATACAGCTGATACATTTGAGTGGGAACATCTGCTTGTAGAACATTTAGAAAAACAGAAATAATTAATAAAATTTTTTTCATTTACTATCTCCTTTTTCAAGTGATTCTAGCAAGCTTCTTGCACTGTCAGAATTGGATTGGGAGATATAAAGCTGAAGCGTCTTTTTCGCTTGGTCTGTTTTACCAAGTTTAATAAGTGATTTTGCAAAGATTAACCAGCTTTCTTCGATGGTATTATTGATTGCATTTGTTTTTAATGCATAATTGTAAGCCTCGCTGTAATTACCATGATCATAATGATAGCGGGCAATATAAAGTCCCAAATGGGGATTGGAATTATTTTTAAAACGTTCTTCAATTTCATGAATGTCAAAAGCTGCAGTATCTCGATTAATTGTGGATGGTTTATTCGTAGAGCTTGGTTGAATTATCGGAGCTATAACGGGAAGAGATGTTGTCATTTGCTTTGTTTGAGACGATGGGAGTGTCGTAAGTGACGGTATTGATTTTTGTGATGTAGCTATTTTTGTACTTGTTTTTAGCGCGGAGGGTGAAGAAACGGTTGTGGCTGATGTGGATAATGGCAGCGATTGCACAAACTGCATTGATGGTTCAAGTACCATGGGCGCTTCGTTAATCGGGGTTGGCATTGGTTGGACTTTTTTTTGAATAATTTTTTTATCTGTTTGCGGAGGAACTGCGTTGTTATTTGTTTTTAAACTTATTATAATAATGGATGGAATCATAAGGATCGCGATAACGAGTGCAATGTAAGGAAGAGAACGCTTTATTTTATATTTAAGCCATCGACGCTCTAGTGAAGGTATATCAAGCACGAATAAGTCCCGTATGAATTGCAGCCATCTCTATGTATTTTGGCTTAAGTGCATTATAATTTATTTTACGTGGATTATGTTCTTCAAACCATGCATAAAGAGAAAATAAAGAGAACATAAGTTTATTGGCATTGCGATAGTTACCCTTCGTCAGTTTACTGATTATTTTAATATTTTTATCATTTATCATATTGGCAACATCAAAGCAATTTGATTTAAGCAACTTTTTTTGAATATAAATTTTAAGTTCATCAGGAGTAGCATTTTGGAGTTCAATACTTTCCCAGATACGCGTTTGGAAGTGTTCTTTCGCAATAATATCTTCATCATCCGTTTTATGGAGGGTAATGACAAATTTGAGTGCTCGTGCATCCGATATGAGTCGAATTTTTTCCATTAAAGCAGAACTGTAAAGTTGTGCTTCATCCAGTAAAACGATGGGAGTTTGAGGATAATTTACAGCGCTTGCAAGTTCTAGAAAATAGGTAAGGGTAATTGCTTCTCTATTGACATAGCCATAAATTTTTTGGGCAAGAACCCGTAAAAAGTCATCCTCATCAATAATAGGTATGTCAACCATAAAAACTTTTTGGTGCTTTGAAAGGTCATGGTGAAGCTTATGCAATAACATACTTTTCCCCGTTCCCGGTCTTCCATAAAGTAAAATCATCTTAAGCGGCTTTTGTACCGATGTTTTTAAATTTTGGTACATATGCGATACGCTGTCGATTTGAACGTAGTCACGAGGATTGACTACGTCGATAAATAGCTCTTTAGGCTTTAAAAACAGCGAATGTTCCATTCGTTATTTAGCATCCTCTTTCATCTCTTTAACTTCTTTGTTGGCCACCTTGGTTTGCTGGGCTTGTTTGATTTGCTCTTTTTCCATGGCAGGAGATAAGCGACTGTATCCTAAATCGGATAGCCCTACATTTGAGCCATCTTTTTTAATAATATGAGGCTCAATAATAATAACAAGCTCTTCAACTTTCTCCCCGATATTTTCTTGTTTAAATAAATAACCTAAGAAAGGAATATCTCCGAGCAAAGGAACTTTTGTTGTATCATTTGTTGATTTTCTATTTATTAAGCCACCTAGTATAATACGGTTTCCATCTTGTACGGTGACAACTGATGAAATTTGTCTACGACTTAAATCGGGTGGCATGGTGCGATTTTTATTATTTGAATCGACATTTCCTACGGTATCGGATACGGAGGGATTAATACGTAAAGTGATGCCCCCATCTTTGGAAATTTCAGGAGTTATGTCTAATAGAACTCCCGAAAATACAGAGCTGATAATTTCTGTTGTGGCTTGTTGACCAGTAGTACCACCCGCCAAAGTAGAGGTATTGATCGTTTTGTAAAAAAGTTCTGTACCTGCAGTGATCAGTGCCGGCTGATTATTGAGTGTCATAATTTTTGGATTTGAGATGGCATAAACATCCCCTTGTGTTTTTAAAAACATCAAAAGATTTTTAATAGTGATAGTGTTGCTCATAGTAAAAAGTTTTGAGATGGCATCAACGGGCGCACGGACTCCTGCTACGTCAATCATCCCATATGTTGGAAGATAGTTACCAGTTGCTGCATCAGTAGATCCTCCTGATACTCCTAGTACCTTAACCTTATCACCTTCGTATGCAGTCGAAAAAGTGCTTCCCGTAACATTGGTACGATCCGCTTTATCGTATCCAAGTGTAAAATTTTGTAAATCATAAATCTGCGACCAATCAATACCGGTGCTTGACCCATCGTTGAAAACAACACTGTACATTTTAACATCAATCATAACTTGAGATTGCATTTTTTTCTGTAAATCATCAATATACACGTCAAGACGCTTGATTTGTTTACCCGTACCGGTCACAGTTACTAGTCCTGCACTTTTGTTGATAAAAATTCCATATTGATCTGCTTGTTCAGCTGATTTATCTTTTAAATCTAAAGCTGCTATTGGTTTTATTTGTTTATATTGATCTTCAGGTCGGCTGAGAATACTTTTAATCTCTTTTTCGAGGGTAGTCCAAAACATTACCTCATCGCTTGAAGTGATTTTTGTTCCTGAATCAGAAGCGTTACCAGCAGAGCCAGTAGACGAACTGGAAGTAGAATTAGTGGTAGAACTATTTGATGATTGAGAATTTGAACTAAGTGTAATATTGGCACTTCCCGTCCCTTTACGCTCAGAAATAATGTAATCAATATTGTATGTTTTAGTCGTAAGGTACGAAATTTTCAATACATTGTTTTGCAATGTATATTGTAAATCATTTTCCTTGACAATTAAATCCAATACTTCATTGATCGTTAAATTTTTTAGATAGGTTTTATTCATCTGTTTTTTGAGGATATTTTCAGCCTCGGAATCGGCAATAATAACACTCATACCGCATTCATCGCTGATTTGGTCAATGAACTCTCCAACACTGGTCCCTTTTACGGAGGATATGTTAAACAACTCATAAGTACAATCAGCATTTGCCGATGTTGCAAGTAAAGCCGCCGTAGTTACTGATAATAAGAGTGCTCGTGCAGTGGGTTTAAATACTAATTTCATGTTGCTGTCCTATTTTGTATTTATTTTGATATTGTTGTTGGATTTACTAAGGAATAAAATCAATGGTTGACCTTTTTTCCCACTTAATAGCACAGAACCTTGTTTTATTTCTGCTAAGCTATAACTCCGTACCGCATCGTTTATCTTGTACCATTTGCCATTGATAAGTGCTGATTTGTTCATAAGTGCCTGTAATCGTAAAGGCTCTTCGAGCACCTTAGGGATAACGGGTAAAAGTGACATACTCCCCAATTTTGGGGGAGCAAGAAGTGTTGATACCTTGCTGTTAGGTAAACGAACAGCTGCAGTATATTTTACAGGATCGAGCAGAGAATTGATAAAGCCATCTGAAATCCCAATACGAGACGGAATAATGGCTTTTATTTGCTCATCTACCCAAAGTAGTTCTTTGTCACTTTGGGGTTGCAAAACAGTGACGTTTCCAGCACTTGGCAACACCATAGGGGTATTTATTGCATTGTTCGCACACAGTGTTATAGAGAAAATTAAGGATATTAGCGCAAATGTTTTCATTGTCGTACAATCCCCCATACTGAGATGTTAAGATCACTTTTGAGTTTGCTATCTGCTGTCATATTCATATCATGAAGATCCACAACAAGAGAACTTTGTTCTAATGCATTAATGAACTTGAGTGTATTTTTGAAAGGTCCATCCGCAGAGATAGAAATATCCAATACATGTCCAAAAGAACTGTTATCCGTTGTAAGAGTATTTCCAAATTGAGTCAATTTGACATTATAGGCTCTCGCATATTTGGAAACAGAATCTAAATAAGCTCCCCAAATCACTTCATCATAATAAAGGGATGAAATTTGCTCTAATCTCTCCTTGATGTAAGCATTATATTCTATGTAGTGTTGATGCTCTAATTCAATAGCTTTGGTCTCTTCCTCAATTTGGGTAATACGTTCAGGCGGATTAGCCTCTAAATACTGTTTGTCGCTATTGAGATCATTTTCCATTGCAACTGCTTTTTCGTGAGAAACTTTAAAGCTTGCTTCTGAACTTTCCCAAAATAAAAGATAGGAGAAGGCAAAAAGCCCTGCAAATATCATCCCAAAAAGCATCATCTTGTCACGTTCACTCTTAAGTGAGAGAGTACGATCAAGATTATAAAGATGATTTTCTATATTAAATATCATTTGAGTACCGCCTTGAGCTCACTAAGGTAAGTAGAGTTATTACCATCATACGAAATTAATTTTAAATCAAAATCATACTTCTCTTTTTTAGTTGCCGTTAAATGCTTTAACAACGCAGTAATATCTTGTGTATTTTGGGCAGTTAACATAAAGCTAAATAATTTGGTTGAATTATTGTTTTCTTCACTGTATCCAAAAGATTTTAGCTTAACACGATATTGATTGAAGCTGTGAGTGAAATCAGCGGTAATTTTTGCTTTCATCGGATAGTTTACTTTTTTCTCGTGAACTTGAGTAAGAGTATCTTGTTTTTGTTTATAAGAAGATTTTTGTTCATCTAAAAGGGCTTGCGCTGCATTTTTATTGGCAAGCTTGAGATTCACGGTAGCTTCACGGGTGGTTTTATCAATGTGAACTTGCTCATATTCTTGATTCATAAGTGCGTAATGAAACTCTTCTACATACGAAAGACCCCAATAGGTTCCCGGATAGAGCAGTGCGGCAGCCAATGCCGCTGCAATGACGAGAATGAGCTTTCCGCTATCGCGTTTTGCAAATGGGGGGGGTCTATGAAAGATGGTAAAATTACATTCGTAGCGCTCATTTGCTTCGAGTCTGGCGTACAGATGCATAAGCTGATGGATTTGATCAACATTCTTTTCTCCCGTATTGAAGCCAAAATCAAAATTAAAGGGTTGTACTTTTAGACCAAGATAGGTTTGGGCATATTCATCTAAACCGCTAATATTGCCTACGGCTGCTCCAATATAAATAGATTCAAATTGCTTAATTTCAAAAGCACGCTTGGAGTAGGTAATGACATCATTGATATGAAGAAAAATTTCTCCAAAAAGTTTAAGGAAATTCTTTTGATACTCTGGATTATTTGTATTTAATCCTTGAGATGCAAGTATGTTTTCAAAATTGTTTAAATCAATCGGCTCACCCAGCAGTTCACAAAAACGTTCATGCATTTGTTTGAGTGAGTATTTAAGCGATTTGGTGTAGATAAATTCCTGCTCATTGTAAACGGCAAAAAAAGCGTCATTCTCTTGAAAATAAATAAAGCCATGCGCACCATGGGATTCAATAAAATCTTTAACATACAATGATTTTAGTAATAATGCGACGGGTACAATCTGATCAATATATTTAAGTGTATCAACAACTTGGGCGAATTCTTGTTGTAATGAAAGGGGATCAACCACAAAAACGTGAAAAAATCTTTCACTTTCACTGATGTGATTGACAGCTTCCACGTACTGAATTTGATACTCTATCGCCATGTCAAGAGCAAGCTCTTCATAGACCTTATTCTCTAAGGCATCATAGGTATCATCATCGGGGACATTTTTGCTTATTCCAATAAGTGCTGAGATAAAACCTTTTGTATTTAAAAAAGAGATAGCATATTGCTCTTTTGAAAAAGAAGGAGATGAAATATCTGCAATGCTATTAAGCGTGCTTAGATAAAAGTCTTTCCGATAGGGATTGGCAGATACGATGGTGGAAAATGTATGTTGTATGCTCATCTCGTGTCCTGTTTAAAATGTGCGAGAATCATCCCACAAAAACGGTTGCCTCTGTAAAATTCGACGCGATAGACCCGATGGTCACGATCGAGTGAATATTTAGGATCTAAATCATTAATACTAACACGCACGTTAGCCTCCTCGGTTCCCTTTTTGGGTGAATAGCCAATTATGTTTACCCGCATCTCTTTATTATGAATTATAACCTTAAAATCGGCAGTTACTAAAAATTCTGTAGCAAAAGTGATATTTCTTTGACTCTTATCAACTTCAATGGTAACATTTCCTTCATATAGACCTGCTTCATGAAAACTTGGCGTTAGTGAACACGCTTTTTTGTTACCAATAAATAAATCATATTTATCGCTCTTTTTTACTGCAAATCCCAATGGATGGGAAAACTTAAAGTCATTACTTTCTGATTGTAACGGAATGAAACTTAATTCATTTCTTAAATTTTCAAGATTTAGAGAAGTTGTGTTATTAATCGTAACATTCCCATCGCATTGTAAGATACTTTTGAGACTTTCGCTGTTTAAATCGAAGGACCTTGTATACGAAATCCCCATATAACGCATATATCCTTCTATAGCGCGCAACTGATAAAAAACTTTTTCGTTAAGCGTCGGAAGGTTTTTGCTGGTTTCAATGGCAAAAGCAGGCTTGTTGTGATTGATGGCAAAAAAGGTAAGGGAGTGTTTCATCGCCTCATCATCAAAACGGGTGTTAGTGTTACGTATAGCAAAACAGTGATGGTCTTCTATAAGACCGTTATTGACTTCTTGACGCACGGCTAAAGCAATTTTGTCTAAATCTTTATAAGGATGATCCCCATCGAGTGATTCTTGATCAATAACACAGGTTTGTCCCCATGCGGACGGATTAAAAATTGTATTTTTGTACTCTTTGCGATAAAAACCATGCCCATCATGCAAATTTAAAATGAGATCAACTTTGGGATTGGTTATGATTTGTTGTATCTCTTGAACAATTTTTATATCTGGATCGCTGGCATTGATATCTGCAAATTTTCGGTTCATATCTCCATTGATTCCGCGGCTGTTCATGGCAATACTCAGTGCGTTGAGGTTAGGGACCACCCAAAGATTCCCCTTATTTATGGTGTAGTATTGCGAAAGAATGGATGCGGCAAAATAGCTTCCCGGTTCATTTCCGTGGATCCCTCCTATAACCAAAAGGGTTGGTCCCTCATTTTTGGATGTTTCATGCTTTATCAATGAAAATGGTAGTGCATAGGTAAAAGACACCATAAATAGAAGTAATAGCAGTATTTTCATGCTAAAGTTCAGAAACAATAGAGATAGATTTATCTGTATTTAGTAATAACATTAAGGTTTTAGGTCCGCTAAAAGCATGGGTGTCACTGGTATAAATTTCATCAAAGGTAACCATAAAAAGATTTTGGCGCTCACCCGGGTAGGGGATAATATTGAGATTAGATAAGAGAATTTCTTTGGATTCTTTTTTATCAAAAATACGTTGTTTGTAATTTTTAAAATCGTAGTATTCCATCCCATCATGACGAACGAAAGTGGTATCATAAAAAGAGAGATACGTTTGAAAATCGTTGTATTTCCATGCGTATCGCCATTGGTAGAGCTGTGCTATAATATTTGCATAGGGGACGTTTAAATTTTCTTTTGGCTTTGTGTCAATAACAAGAAGAGTGTTTTTGTAATCAATCTTTTGATCTAAGCTCGTGAGTTCATCATTGTCAATTGCGATACAACCCTTCGTAAAGCTATCTCGATCACCTGAAGCGGGTAGACCGTGTATCCAAATGCCATCACCGCTTTTTCCTCGAATACGATCATACAGATTAGGATAAGAGGTTACAAAGGCCATTGGACCATAAAAAGGATCAACTGTTGCTAGCTTTTGGGTGAGGGTATAAACACCAACCGGAGTGCGCCGGTCCCCTTCACTTGCTTTATCACCGTTGTATTTCCCTGTAAATGCCGGGATAGTTTTTAAAAGTGTAAAGCGTTCATGTTTCCCTTTGTTTTCTTTGCGATAAAGACTTAATGCAGGTTGGTCTTTTTCGCACACTAAAAGGGTGTCGGTTGCTTCATAATAACCAAATTTTAGATCTTTATTGGTAAGTTTCGAATTCCAAAAGTTTGAATCACCAAGTCCGTGATCAATCTCTTTGGCAATGGCACTCATACCACCACTGCGATAAAGATCCATCACTTCGCCTGCAATAAGAGAGGTGATGAATAGTGGCAATAATAGTAAAAGTTTTTTTACCATTCGTATCCTAAATCACTTAAGAACTTTTTATCGGTGGTCCACCCTTTTTTAACCGAAACAAAAAGTTCAAGATAAACGGGTTTGGATGAGAGACGTTCAATTTTTTCACGGGCATTTTTACCAATTCGTTTAATTGCTACTCCCCCTTTACCGATAATAATCCCTTTTTGGGATTCTTTTTCTACAATAATCGTGGCACGAATATGTTCAGTCGGAGAATCTTCATCTATTTTATCGATTAAAACATCTGATTCGTAAGGAATTTCGTCGCTGATGTTATCAAAAATTGCTTCACGGATAAATTCTTTATAAATAGTACGTATCATCTCTGTTGTAATGTTTTCAGGATCATAGAGATAAGGAGATTCACTTAAATGCTTAACAATGGTATTGAGTAAGTCTTCTTTCCCAACATTTTTAGTCACTGACATGGGGATGAGGGCTTCAAATTTATCACTATATTGATTGTATTCGCCGATTTTTTTTAGCAAATCGCCTTGAGAAATTTGATCGATTTTGCTGAGAACGATAATATGCTTGCGCTTATTC
>Ga0265297_10010313_pt1 | contig 11780 bp, 8 predicted proteins | sample Munlanlwell13791_FD_192502 | JGI IMG/M metagenome (GOLD analysis project Ga0265297, IMG submission 192502) | Leachate microbial communities from a municipal landfill in Southern Ontario, Canada - Leachate well 137-91 | ecosystem: Engineered > Solid waste > Landfill > Unclassified | place...
TTTTGTACCCTTCTTTGTCAAGAGTGTGATAAACGGGATTATCTACAGTTCCTGTAATCCGGAAAAAATATTTTTCTTTGTGAAGCCCGTCATCAGTAATGATTCCAATATCTTCAGCGAGATTATCTTGTTTACTTCCGTTGCCGCGCAATTGTGATATTAAAACGCTTAGCTGGTAATCTATGACCTGGTCAAATGTATGTGTGCCACTGATTTTAAAATCAATAGCACTACTTTTGATTTCCATGTCCGGAATCGCAATCACTTCGTTCTTAATTTGTATGGTGTTTTTAAGTGTCTGGAAAGAAACACGAGACAGGTCGCGGTTTTTCAGATATTTTGAAAGTCCTATTAAGGGCTCATAATTGTTCAGTTCTCCATTTTCTATCACAATATTCGTATTGGCATATATGGTCTTAGGGTCCACTTTTAGTGCAGATGACCATACGGATGCAAACTGCACATCTGCAGTGAGTTTTCCTTTTAGATTTATATCGCGCAGGCCGCCATCTTTCTGCCCGAAATTATTCATTTCCGAAAACAGTCTTGTGATATCAACATTTTTAATGGATGCGTCACAGCTGATGAGTATTTTTTCAGGCATAGCGCCATCCATCAGGCCGGAAAAAACCACCTGACCATTCATGGCCTTCATCTTAATTTCTTTGGCAATAAGCTGCTTGTTTTTAAGAAGTATTGCGCCAGAAATATCAGCAGCAGAAAACTTTCCAAGGTTAAGTTTTTTAACATTCAATGATAAATTAAAATTAATATTATCCGGAATTTTAAGATGGAAAGCGGTATCTTTCTTGTTCTCTGAAGAACCAAGAATCTCATTCATTTCAACAAATTGTGATTCCACCATGGCATTTACCATCATGGGGTGATTTTCAAGAAAGAAGTATGGCAAAATATTCCTGAACTCTCCCTTCAGCAAAAAATCGGTGGAGCCATAGTTACCCGAAAAACTTTTTGAAACGATATCATTATTGCTGAAATCAAACGAACCATTTAGTTTTGAAAATGTATGCACATTCCCTTTAAAAATAATTTCTGCATCACGAACTTCCAGCGTTCCGGTGCTGGACGAAGCAATAAAATCTTTAACTGTAAAGCTGCTATTACCCTGCAACACTCCCTTATATGAGGCCTGTATGCTGATTTTCCCTGAAGCAGATGCAAGGGTGTCTGTTTTAAGAAAATCGAAAATGTCTTTCATTTCAAGATGGGCAGAGACATTTAGTGAAATTTCCGGCTTGTTGAAATTTGTCATAATGAAATTTCCGCTGATATTTCCATCATGTAGCTTTGCCCCGAAATTATTTATGGTAAGCTGGGATGTTTCCAATCCATTGTTTTTCCCGTTCGTGTAATAAACGTCAAAACAAACATTACTCAGTGCAACCTTGTTTTTTTTCTGTGTAATATTCCCATCAGTGATATTTACGGTTGCTTTAATTAGTGGGTTTTTCCCATTACCAGCCTCTCCTTTAATAGTCGTAACAAAGTTAAAACTACCCCCAAAGTCATAATCCGAAACATGAGCACTATATTTTGACGGCAGTTCCCTGATAAATGTTTGAAGTTTAATTTTTTCTCCCTTTAATGTAAGGTCAAGTAAAGTGGGGCTGTTGGCATACACAATATTTCCGGTTACGGATAACGCCATCTGCCCAAAATGCAAACCTCCCTCCTGAAATGTAATATGTTTGTTTTTAGTATTGATATGCATATCAATACCTACACGTGATGCTTTGTTTGCCAGAAATACGGTTTTGTCAATTTTAATAAGATATACATAGAGGTCTCCGTCAATATTTAAATTATAATCATCATCTGAAAATTTGCCTTTAAATGCAACATCCCTTGCAAAAACACTGAATGTGTGCTGCAAACCCTGATCAGAATATACAACTGCCATTTTTTCCAGCATGACTTTTTGAAGGTCAAGAGAAAAATCCTTTGCTGTTGTGTCGGAAGATGGTTTCCAAAAATGATAATTATCGGTACGGTCTTTATAAATCTTAATTTTTACCGCACCTTCTTTCGCTTCGATTTTCTTTATCTTATACTTGCCGGAAATAAGGTCCAGAATACTGAACTGCAATGTTACTCTCTTTGCTTCCAGCAGATTTGCTTTTTTTCTTGGAGATTTTACGGCATCTCGTATAACAACATTACTGAAGCTGACTGAAGCATAAGGAAAGTTTCTGAATACTGAAAATTGTATGTCTTTTTCAATGTCATTAACAACAATTTCTGTACTCAGCCTCTTGTTAAGCTCATTAATAATAATATGCTTGACAGCGTCTTCATAAAAATATCCGATGAACAATCCTCCCATACCTATAAACACTATCATTATAAGCAATGTGATAATTATTCTTTTCAGGCGTTTCGATTTTAATTTACGCAGATTCACTTGAATCAAAATTTTGTATAAAAATAATAATTGTCCTTACTTAATAACGTAAAATATAACACATTTTATACACTTAATAAGTAACAACAGGATTAGGCATTGTATTTGTAATGCAACCTGTTTACAAAGCGTTTTTAACAAAATATTACATGAATAAAATAAACTCTTTATTAAAATATCCAACAAAATAATTCATAAAACATTTAGTAAATCTGTTAATAACTCCATGACATAATCTTTTAGTGTTTTTAATAAACTCATAATTTTGAAATAAAAAAAATAAAATGAAAAAATCATTCGTATTGCTAACGTCATTATTGTTAACATCATTCATTGTTTTTTCACAGGGAAACAATATCATTAACAATAAAATTATTTCCTCCCTCGCTGTGATAAAAGCCAATACGGTGCCGGTAGGCTACGGATTTTGTGTTGATAAAAATCTTGTGATTACCACCATCAATGCCATTGGCAATTACAGAAACGGACAAGTATTATTACAAAATGGAAATCATTATAATATCGATGGGTATCTAAGTTCCGATATAGACAACGATATTGTTTTGTTGCAAATAGAATACGATAGTGCAATATCAATAACCATGGAAAACAAGCAACCCGGGGCCGGTCAAAAAACCTATTTAATAAATCCCGGGGAAGAAGGACATTATAATTTGGTTGATGGAACTATAAAGGAAGTTAAAAATTATGACCAGTTTGTTCTTTACACCATAGAATCTGAATTACAGCTAACTAATAGCGGGTTACCGGTTTTCGACATGTCAGGAAATGCCATTGGTATGTCCATTACTCCTGTTTTAAATGAACCCGGAATCAACTTTGCCATACCTATTGAAACCATAAAAAAACTAATTGCTGACAAAGCAGAGCTGAAAAAATTATACATGTTGCTGCCTTCTTTTGAGGATATTAAAAAACGCAAACTCAGCGATATGGATAGAAGTAAGGCAGTTAAAGAACTCCTTGACCAGGGCATTGAAAAATACAACACGACCGATTATAAAGGTGCAATTGATAAATACAATGTTGCATTAAGACTAAGCCCAAATGATGCTGATGTATTGGTATTCCGGGGCCAGGCAAAATACATGCTGATGCAATATAAAGATGCTATGATTGATTTTTCCAAAGCCATTGACCTTCAGCCTGAATTTGCAGAAGCTTATGACCTTAGAGGGCTTTGCAAAGCTGAACTTGGTGATAAAGACGGCGCATGTAACGACTGGAAATTGTCGTTTGAAAAAGGATATGACCCTGCATTTAAACTGCTTGAAAAGTTTTGTGACCTGGAAAAAATGAAATAGTATCAATGATTTCAATTCCGAAATGCACCGTATAATTTTTGTTTTATATTTACTCACAATTTTTTTTAAAATTCCGCTTAGTGCACAAAAAAATCTGCCGCAGGATTATTTTCGTTTACCATTGGATATAAAGCCTGTAATAACAGGATTTTTTGGAGAACTCAGAGCAAATCACTTTCATACAGGGCTCGATTTTTCAACAGAAGGGAAGAAAAACATTGAAGTTTGTGCCATAGCCAATGGATATGTTTCGCGGATTAAAGTTTCTCCTTTTGGCTATGGCAAAGCAATTTACATTACTCATCCCAATGGCTTTGTTTCTGTTTACGGCCACCTGAATAATTTCAATATAATAGTTGACGATTATGTAAAAAAACAACAATATGAACAACAATCTTTTGAAATCGAATTATTCCCTAATCCGGAATTGTTTAAAATAAACAAAGGAGATATTATTGGTTATTCGGGAAATACAGGCGCTTCGAGCGGGCCTCATCTTCATTTTGAAATACGAAGTGAACTGAGTGAAAGGCCAATAAACCCATTGTTGTTCGGCTATAAAATTACTGACAATGACAAGCCAGTTATTAAAAAGATATGTATCGTTCCCGCAAACAGATACGCTCTGATAAACGAAAAAAATGAAAAATACTGGATAGAGCCTGTTGTAAAAAATAATGAATATCAAGTAAAAGACACAAGCAGGGTTTCAGGCAGCATTTATTTAGGAGTTGTTGCCAACGACATCATCGGCTATGCAAAATATTGCGGAATTTATTCTATCGAAGTACATGTAGATTCTGCTTTGTTTTTCAAAATTGGGTTTGACTCGATAAGTTTCGACGAGGGAAGATACGTTAATACTTTGATAGATTATAATGAATACTCCTTAAAAGATATCCGCCAGGTAAACACATACAAGGCCCCGGGAAACCGCCTGAATATTTATAAACATTATATCGGTAATGGAACGCTCTTTTTTAACGATACTAATTATCACAGAATAAAAATCACTGTTACTGACTTTAATGAAAACATGGCTTCTTCTGAGATGATTGTTAAATCAGTCACATTAACTCCCCCAGGAAAAACGCAAGAAAAAAATGCAGGTACACTTATTCATTATGGAATAAGAAAACATTTTGAGGATAAAAACTTAATTATTGACATCCCTCCTGATGCATTTTTTGATTCTGTTTATTTTGATTACGGCAGCACACCTCAGACTAAAGAAACCTATTCTGACATTTATTCCATCCACAATAAATTTACTCCTTTATTTGCCTCTGTCAGTATAAAGATAAAACCCAACCAAACAGCAAATTCATCCATGCAAAATAAATTATGTATTGCACGAGTTAGAAATAATTCATATGAATATATTAATAGCAAATGGAAAAACGGCTTCTTATGTGCCGATATCAGACAGTTCGGCAATTACTGTATTGTTTCGGACACCATCATTCCGGAAATAAAACCCGAAAAAAAATATATCAAAATAAAATCAGGAGATGTGTTAAGGTTTAAAATAAAAGATAATTTTTCCGGCATAGGTTCTTACAATCTCACAATGAATGGAAAATGGGTGCTGGCCGAATACGATGCTAAAATTTCTATGCTAACTTACTTTGTAGAAGATAATCATCTTTTAATAGGAGAAAATGAACTTGTACTGTCAGTCTCGGATAAATTAAACAACAAGAATGTCTATAAAACAAATATAACCTTTGAATAAATTATGGTTTAATTATTGTAAATATGTTTTGCAATAAATTAAATTTGTTAAAAAATCACATCATGAAAAAACAACTTTTAATCTCGGGATTATTTTTACTGACAATAATCGCCACAAAAGGGCTTTTCGCACAAAGCGCCAATATCCCTGTTGATGAAGACACTAAGCTTATTACATACAAAGAAGTGATTCAGCAGCCGGGAGATGCAGATAAGCTTTATCTTACTGCCATTAGCTGGGTCAATTCTTTCTACAACAACCCTAATGAAGTTACAACAACTCGTGACAGGGAAAACGGAAAGCTGGTTCTTGACCATCGGTTTAAAATATTTAATATTGATAAAAGCGGCCTGAAAACTGATGCCGGAGTTATAAAATACAATTTAAAACTGGAATTCAAGCCTGATAGATACAGATATACTTTTACAGATTTTAACCTGCAGGCAACTTCAAAATTTCCCTTGGAACGGTGGCTCAATGCAAATAATAGCACTCAGTACGAAAATTTTTTATATCAGGTTGACACCACAGTTAACGGCATCATTAAAAGCATAAAAAAAGGAATGGTGCCTAAAATCGAAAAACCTGATGAATGGTAAAATACTTTAACAAACTCGGCGGATAACATATCCGCTTTTTTTATCTTTGTAAAAAACATATTCCTTGATGGACATAACCGAATTTATTTTTAATATCCCTAAAGCAGAATTACACGTACATATTGAGGGCACATTCGAGCCCGAACAAATGTTTGAGTTCGCTGCCCGGAATTACATAACATTGGAGTACCATAGCATTGAGGAGTTGCGAAGCGCTTATAAGTTTAAAAACCTCCAGGAGTTTCTTGACATTTATTATACGGGAGCTTATGTGCTTTGCTCTGAAAAAGATTTCTATGAATTAACCCTGGCATATCTGAAAAAGGCTTCTGAGCAAAATATTGTCCACACAGAGATTTTTTTTGACCCCCAAACACACTTGCACAACAGAGTTTCTTTCCCCGTTTTTTTTAATGGCATATATAATGCAGTACAAGATGCTGAAAAACATTACGGAATTCACTCAGGAATTATCATGTGTTTTCTTCGTCATTTGAGTGAAAAGTCTGCTTATGAAACATTGGAAATATCCTTGCCTTTCAGGGATAAAATACTTGGGGTTGGCCTTGATTCGTCGGAGATGGGACATCCGCCTGAGAAATTTGCCGGGGTTTTTGCCAAAGCCCGTGAACTTGGATTCCTGGCTGTAGCACATGCTGGTGAAGAAGGCCCTCCGGAATATATTCATTCGGCGATACATACTTTAAAAATTAACAGAATAGACCATGGAAATCGTTCCAGAGAAAATAACATTTTGTTAGAAGAAATTGCCGGGAAAAAATCCCCCTCACGATGTGCCCGCTATCAAATTTAAAACTTGGTGTTGTTAAAGACCTCAAAACCCACCCCCTTAGAGATTTTCTAAAAAAAGAAATTATGGTTACCATAAATTCAGACGACCCGGCATATTTCGGAGGATATCTGAACGAAAATTTTATAGCCATACAAGACGCTCTTAACCTAAGTTATGAAGAAATTTCTACTTTGGTGAAAAATTCTTTCGAAGCTTCATTCATTGCCAAAGAACAACAAGCTGAATATCTTAAAATGGTTGATGATTTTATTTCCAACAATACGTAACAACAACCTTTGCCTGAAAAAATCCATATAAAAACGCTTACAGAACAGGAATTCTCAGATTTTGTTTTAAAACAAAAAGAAAGCGGTTTCCGCAGCAAACAAATTTACGAATGGGTATGGAAAAAAAAAGCCATTTCTTTCGACGAAATGACAAATATTCCTCTTAGTTTAAGGCAACAATTAAGTTCTTCATTTTACTGCTCTTCAATTATTGATACAGAGGAACAAATTTCAAAAGACGGAACACGCAAATATGCTTTTTCGCTTTCTGACGGAAGCATTTTCGAAAGTGTTCTTATACCTTCAAAAGGAAGAGTTACAGCATGCATATCTTCCCAAATAGGTTGTGCGCTTGCCTGCAGGTTTTGTGCTACAGGCACTATGGGATTTGTAAGAAACCTTGATTTTGCAGAAATACACGATCAGATTATCATGCTGATGCGTTTTTCATCTCAATACTTTAATATTCCGTTAAGCAATATTGTGGTAATGGGTATGGGCGAACCCCTGCTGAATTATGAAAATATCATGAAAGCACTGACGCACATTTCAGATAAAAACACATTGAATTTTTCTCCACAGCGTATCACCATTTCAACAGCAGGTATCACCGAAGGCATAAGGCGTATGGCTGACGAAGCAATTCCTTTTCAGTTGGCTGTTTCTCTGCATTCGGCCATTGACAGCAAACGGCGTCAAATTATGCCTCTCGCCAACAAACATCAAATAAACGATATCATTAAAGCCTTACAACACTATTATAAAAAAACAGAAAAACGGATTACTATTGAATATCTGATGATACATAATTTTAACGACACCTTCCAAGACGCCGAGGAACTTGCTTTGTTTTGCAGAAATTTTCCTGTCAAAATCAACCTTATTCCTCTAAACAATATCACAATTAATAATTTAAAAGGAAGTAGCCCGGAAAATATAAATAAGTTTGCTGCTATTCTTAAAAGTAAAAATATTATTGTAAATTTACGACAAAGTAAAGGGGTTGATATTATGGCTGCTTGCGGACAACTGGTCAAAAATAAAAATCAAAACATATGAAATTAATCACACAAGAAGAATTGGCTGCATCCATCAGAGATGTACCTGATTTCCCCCAAAAAGGAATATTATTTAAGGACATTACTACAGCGCTCAAAAGGCCTGAAATATTTCGTTTCATCACGGAAAACACAGTCAACCATTATAAAAATGCCGGCATTACAAAGGTTGTGGGCATTGAATCACGGGGTTTTATTCTTGCAGGAATACTTGCCGCCAGACTCAATGCGGGCTTTGTCCCCATTCGCAAACCAGGCAAGCTTCCGGCGCCTACATTTTCAAAAGCCTATTCGCTTGAATACGGGGAAAATATCCTGCACATTCATCAGGATGCACTTGAAAAAGATGATATTGTTTTGCTCCACGATGATGTTCTTGCAACAGGAGGTTCTGCAAAAGCAGCGACAGAGTTAATTAATTTATTTTCCGTTAAAAAAATATATATAAATTTTATCTGCGAACTTAGTTTTTTAAACGGCATAAATCAAATAAAAGAAGATTATGAAGTTTTTTCACTAATCAAATTCTAATAGAGATTCTCTTAAGCTTGCTTTTTGAACCTGATATTATTATTTTTGCATTTATTAACACATAAATATTATGAAAAAATTATTAATTCTTTTAATGCTTATTTCTTTTCATTTCTTTCTTTATGGACAAAATGAAAACCAGCCACTTTTTGAAGGGGATTATCAGGAAGCAGAAAAATTATATAACGAAGGGATCAAGTTGTTTGAAAACAGAAACTTTGCTGAAGCTATAAAAAAATTCGATGAAGCCATCAAGCTTAAACCTGATTTTGAAAAAGCATATTTTAACAGAGGTTCTGTTAAACTGGAAACGGGTGATTATGACGGAGCCATGCCGGATTTTACAAAATCTCTTGAGCTTGCGCCGTCTGCAAAAGCATATTTCAGTAGGGGGATGGCAAAATTTGAGTTAAACGATAAAACAAATGCTATCGGAGATTTTACTTCTACTATCGGTCTGGATGCAAACTATGCCCAAGCATATTATTATCGGGGGGAATCGTTTTTCGAAAAAAACGATTATGAAAATGCCATAAACGATTTCGATATGGCAATTAAAATCAAACCCGATTATGCTTACGCATATAACGACAGGGGCAGCGCTAAGGTGAAACTTGAAAAATATGAAGAAGCCCTTGCAGATTATACTCTGGCAACGAAACACAACCCCAACATGCCTTTTACCTTCAACAACAAGGGCAGTGTAAAGAAAAAACTTAATGATTATAAAGGCGCCATTGAAGAATATACTGCCGCTGTAAAACTTAACCCCGAATATTTTATTGCATTTAACAACAGGGGAACAGCGTATTTTGAACTGGAAGAATATGATAATGCAATTAAAGATTATAATCAGGCGCTGCAGTTAAACCCAAAATATGCGTTTGCCTATAACAACAGAGGAAATGCCAAATACAAGCTTAAAGATTACGATGGGGCAATAGCAGATTACAGCAAGGCTATTGAACTTAATCCAAATTATGGCTATGCTTATCTGAACAGAGGAATTGCTTACGAAATGCTTAGCAAACCCAAAAACTCCTGTGAAGACTGGAAACAGGCAGCATTGCTGGGAATAGGCACGGCAGATAATTATTCAAAATTACAGTGTAAATAATTTAAAGTTATAAGCCATGAAAATAAAAATATTCACAGCTTTAGCAAGCTTTTTAATACTTTCTTCATATGTTTTGGAAGCTCAAAATGTTGAATTTTTAAAAACAAATTTCCGAGGAAAAGAAAAAGAATTTAAAGAGGCAAAAAATCAGCTTTCGAACGGGAATAAGTTTTTTGAACTTGGGCCGGGTATGTATTTAAATGCCCTGGACTATTATTTAAAAGCAAACAAATTCAATCCCGATAATGCGGAATTGAATTTTAAAATCGGGTTATGTTATCTTAATACGGTTCAGAAAACAAAATCAATAGAATATCTTGAGAAATCACTGTCGCTTGACCCTGATATTTCTGACAGCACAAAATTTCTTCTTGCCAGAGCATATCATTTTAATTATGAATTTGACAAAGCCATTACACTCATAAATGAATACAAGCAATCTTTACCTCCGGGAGAATTATCACAAATGAGTAAACGAATTGAAAAGAAAATTCAAGAATGTAAAAATGCCAATGAACTCGTTAAAAACAAGGTAAGAGTTTATATTGATAATCTGGGTTCGATAGTAAATTCTGTCTATCCCGAATATTCACCTCTCATTAATGCCGATGAATCCGTGTTGTTTTTCACCTCAAGGCGTGATAATACAACAGGGGGAAAACAAGATGAATTCTATGTTTACTATGAAGACATTTACATGACAGAGAAAACATCTTCCGGATGGACTGTTCCTAAAAACCCGGCCAATCCGCTCAACGGGCCAAAACATGATGCAACTGTAGGCCTTGCGCCCGACGGACAAACCTTGCTGACATACAAAGGCGAAAATGGGGGAGATATATATGAAAGCCGTTTAAAAGGAAATGCCTGGACAAAACCTGAAAAACTCGGCGGCAACATTAATACTGCTTATCATGAATCGTCCGCCACTATTTCATATGACGGGAAAACACTTTATTTTGTTAGCGACAGGCCGGGTGGTTATGGCTTACATGATATTTATATGTCGAAAAAAGACAAAAAAGGCCGTTGGGGCGAACCGGAAAACTTAGGACTAATGATTAACACATCTTATGATGACGAAGGCGTTTTCATTCACCCCGATGGTAAAACATTGTATTTTAGCTCAGAAGGGCATAAAACTATGGGAGGGCTCGACATTTTTAAGTCCACTTTTGAAGACGGCAAATGGAGCGAACCGGAAAATTTAGGATACCCAATAAACACCCCCGATGACGATGTTTTCTTTTCAATTTCTGCAAGCGGCGTTCATGGTTATTATTCTTCGGTACAAAAAGACGGATATGGCGGGCATGATATTTATGTGATTACCTTTTTGGGGCCGGAGAAACCTCTGGTTAATAACAACGAAGATAACCTTCTGGCAAGTATAGCACAACCTGTTAATGAAACTGTTATAGAAAAACCTGTTCAAATTAAAGAAAACCAGGTAACCATATTAAAAGGCAAAGTGATGGACGAAATTTCACTGAACCCTTTAGGGGCAGTTATAGAAATTACCGATAACGAGCGTAACGAAGTAATTTCAAGCCTTGAGTCCAACAGCGTTACCGGTAAATATTTAATTTCCCTGCCTTCCGGGAAAAATTATGGTATTGCTGTGAAAGCCGAAGGCTACCTGTTTCATTCGGAAAACCTTAACATTCCTCCCACTACAACATACAGAGAAGTCGAAAAAGATATAAAACTCAAGAAGCTTGAAGTGGGAAGCACTATTGTGCTTAATAATATTTTCTTTGATTTTGATAAATCAACTTTGAGAACCGAATCATATCCTGAGCTTGAAAGATTGCTTAAACTATTAAATGATTACCCGACACTGAAAATTGAAATTTCCGGTCATACTGACAACAAAGGTTCGGCTTCATATAACAAAACTCTATCGGAAAACA
>Ga0265297_10010314_pt1 | contig 11779 bp, 8 predicted proteins | sample Munlanlwell13791_FD_192502 | JGI IMG/M metagenome (GOLD analysis project Ga0265297, IMG submission 192502) | Leachate microbial communities from a municipal landfill in Southern Ontario, Canada - Leachate well 137-91 | ecosystem: Engineered > Solid waste > Landfill > Unclassified | place...
AGTTTTATCGTCTTCTTCACTTCCTCGGGCACGCCGAGGATGCAGTCGTACGAATCGACGTCCTTCCCGTCCACCCAGGCGGCCGCGTCGAACTCCGGCGGGAACGTCACCTCGCCCGGCTTCGCGCGGCAGGCGAACTTCGTACAGACGACGGGAACGCCGTCAGGCCGGCGGAACACGACGCTGTCGAGGTACCGGAAATCGTACACGGCGAGTCCGCACTCCTCCTTTGCTTCGCGCAGCAAGAGATCCTCGACCATGTGCTCCCAGTCGACCACGTCGCCGTTCATGCGCGTGGGCGGCGTGTGTACCATGTCTCTATGCTCGAGCTTGCCGCCAACCGGCGCCCACTTGCCCCCGTGCGCAGTTTCCTTCTTCGAGCGCTGCAAAAGTAGACACTTTCCGTCGCGGTAGAGCACGCCCGTCGCAACGAAGTAGAACAGCTTCTCCTGCTTGGCTTGTGCGTTCGAAATGGGTGGGACAGGAATCATAGTATTAATGTATTAATCCGTCGCGCCTCGAGAGCGAGGATCAGGGTGTCCGGCTTTGCCGGACGCCTGCCCGCCGTACAAAGTACCTTTGTACTCTGGCAGGCGGAGGACCCGAGCCGAGCGGATCGAGCGCGACACATTGAAAGGGAAGAGGAGGTATCGGAAGGAGGAACCGTTCAGGTTCCTCCTCCGAACATCATAGTATTTGATAGGTACCGCGCTGATATGTCCACGACGCGCCCGGGCCGGACGAAAACATCACGCTCGAAAGCCCCGACTCGTAGGTGACGATCGCGTTGTTCTCGAGGTACAGCTTCTGCGCCGTGACCTCCTTCATCTCGCCGTTCTGGCTGACCGTCGCGACACCCTTCGGTGCGTATACTACGGCGGCGGCATTCGGGTTGATGCTCGGCTTCGAGAAGTTGTTGCCGACGACGAACGCCGGAAGGATCGGATCGAGGCTCGCGCTCATCGCAATGCCCATGATGTAGGTCCCGGCCGTGGCGTTGTGGAGGAACATGGAATCATTCTGGGTGATGAACCGGCCGCTCAACACCTTGGTGCTCTCGTTATCGGGATTGTCCGCGATGATGACGCCGCTGTTGGAGCCGTACGCATTCGACAGCTGCAGGTTCCCGTTGAGCGTGATGTTCCCCTTGACCCACACGGCGCCCGCCAGCGTCACGGTGTTCGATATGGTCACATCGCCGAGGTACTTCCTCGGTCCGATGCTGCCGCCGGTGATGACGCACGGGTTCGGACTGCCGCCGCAGGTGACCGGCGTGCCGCCGTCCTCCGCAGCCTGTTCCCAAACCCCGATCTGCTGGTCCGAGATGGGGAACACGACCGGCTCGGGGTCGTCGTTCCCGCTCACGTCGATATCGATGCAGTACGACGTGTTGTCGCCGTTATCGCACTGCTCCGTGCCGCCGTTCGCCTTGACGTTATTGCTCGTGACGTTCCGGTAGTACGCCTTTTTCCCGATGCTGGCCTTGATCATCGAATAGGCGCGGGCGTCGCCGCCGACCGTCTCGACCTCGAGCGACGGCTGCACGCCGCCCATCTTGACCTGGAATGCCACGTCGCACGCCGGTGACGCACAGAGCTCCGCGGTCGTCGGGAGCGTATTGCCGGTCATCGCCGTATTGTCAGCGTACGCCGTCCCATCCGTCGACCGGACCATCGAGAAGTAGTTGCCGCCGTTCGCACCGCTTACCTGTACCACGAGCCAGTACCGCACCCCTGCCGAGATCAGCGTCTGTGGCGTGAATGCCAGGTCCTTGAAGGCGTTCTCCCACCCTGGCGACGACTTCAGGGGGAGCGACGAGGCGTTGATGGTGATCTGCGCCCCCGGGACCATCGTCGTGCTCGGCCTGCCCGTACCGTCGTCGAAGTAGATCGACAGTGTCGGGCTCGCCGGGTTGCCCGTCCGCGCCATCTTCAGGCTCACCTGCGTTACCTTATCGGTCGTCGTCGGACGGAAACTCTGGACGACATACCGCGTCGAGGTCATACCGCGCACGTCGAACGAGGTATAGGGAGCGCCGGGGTTAGCCTCGGCCTCGATGACGGGATCGCTGATGGACAGGATGGCGTCGCCGGATATCTCGGTACCCTCTCCACTGCCGGTCGCGATGCTGATCGGTCCGGCGACGTACACGTTGCCGGGCGTACCGCCCGCGCCGAGGATCTTCGCGTTGTTGTTGAACACGATACCCCCGGTGCCCGTCTGCACGCCGTAGACGAAGGACGAGTACGCATTGCTGGTATTCAGCCGCGCGCGGATCTGCTTCGAGATCGTCTGTCCGCTGACGGTTGTGGTTCCGGTGGCAGTCACCACATGGTTGACGTTGTCCCAGCTCGTCGAGAACGTACCCCGCCCCAGCGCGGTACCGGCCTCGCCGACGTAACTCGGGTTACCGGGGCACTGGCTCGCCGGTGCACCGCTGTTGTTCAGGCACCACACCGCCTTCTCTATCCCTGCCTCGGCGATCTGCAGCGCGGCCTGCTCGTTGATGCGCCGGTTAGCGGTCCGTATGTTGAGCTGGGTGAAATCGAACACCGCCAGCGCCACGACGAGCACCGCGCCGGTGTAGATCAGCGCCATAATCAGGCTGTCGCCTGACGTGCGCCTACGGATGGTTGTGGAATGTTTCATCGAGTATCGAATATTGCATATAGGATGCGCCACGGACCGTGCGCTCCGTCGCGACGGTTACGGTGACCGCGTTCGACTGGTCGGGGACCACCGTAGTGTAGCGGAAAAAGACGTCCTTCACATCACGGGTGACCTCCGTGGTCGCGGCGGTCCGTGAACTGGACGCATCGGGGTCCGTCTTCATCATCAGTACGGATCCCTCGAGGTAGAACGCGACGTAATCGGTATCGCCGGACGGCTCTCCACCCACGAGGCTCGGGAGGCCGACAACGAGGACGTCGTCCCCGGTGTTGAATGGGGTTCCGCCAAAGTCATGGCTGGCATGGACCCTGATGGCCTGCCGCAGGTTTCCGTCCATGACCGACAGGATCCTGCTCGCGCTCAAATCCACGGTGATCTTCTCCTGTTCGTCGTTCGAGAACCCTCCGGCGGCGATGTAGACGTAGTAGATGATGACGCCGACGACCGCAAAGATGGACATCGCGACCAGGAGTTCGGCCAACGTGACACCACGGCGATTCATCCCGTTAGAAGGACCTTGATTAACAGTCCACATATGTTTCACACCCTTTTCCTTTTGATTTGGACCTTCTAACGGGATCATAGGCCGATGACTCCGATAAGCGTCGACGTCGAGAAGGTTTGCGTCGTGCCGCGCTGCAACCATGAGACCGTTACGGTCACCTGCTTCAGCGTCGTGCTCGCCCCGTCCGGGTACGGCTCGATCGCGACGGTCACATTGTCATCGTAGACCGTCGGCGTCGCGTCCGGCAGGCCGTTCACGCCGAGACGGATCCACCCGGCCGGCATGGTCGGCGCCGCAGGTATGTCGAAATTCCACGTACCGGTCGGGGGTCCGGCGGTCTGTACGTCGTCGATCTCCGCATGCACACCGTTCCAGCCGACCAGCGCCGCCGACCCTGCGATGATCGGACTGACGGCATCGGTCGCCGTCAGCACCGGCACAGCATTGCCGTCGACCGTCAGCGTCAAGACGACCGGGGTGGTACCGGTTACCGCAAGCTCGATATCATGCCAACCACCCTTCGCGATGGTCATGTTCGCCGACGCCAGCTTCGAGACGGCGCCGTTCAGTACCTTCTCAAGGTAGACGTTCTGGACGCCGGCCAGCGCGGTATCGTAATCCGTCTGGACGCCGGACGCCTGGTATTCGCCGATCCGCAACCGGTACATCGTCCGTGCATCGACAGCGCGCACGTAGTATCCGACCGACCAGCCGCTGTCCGGATCGTCGTTCGAGACGCTGTCATCCGCGACGAACCATGCCGACGTCAGCGTGACGTCGCCGTAGCGTCCCGAGGGCAACTGGAGGATGCCCGAGGGGCGTCCAGTGATGCCGGCGGTTCCCTCGAGCGCCAGCACGTTCGGTACGGAGTGATCGGGCGCGTTCGAAGGATCGGCAGCGACGGACCAGTCGCCGGCGTTGTAGAGCACGTTCCGCGCAGGGCAGTTTGACGGCGTACCGCAGTCCGTCTGCGTCGGGAGCGACGCAAAACCGGCCCTCCGCAGCGCGTTGAGCTCCTGGTCCGCGAGCATCGCCGCCTGGGAACGGAGGGCGCTACCGCGGTTGATGCCCCGCACGCTCGCGATGGCGACGAGCAGCAACGACATCATCAGCACCACGAACAACGTGATCATCGATTCCATCAATGTAAACCCGGCACGGCTGTTCAACTCTTTCACTGTCGTTGGTTTGTACGTTCGTTTGGATGTTCCCACCGCTTCAGTATTCCACAAAACACCCCTTGTCTCAAGGGTTCCGGCCGATCGCCATGATACTCCGGTGTTTACCGAACATGCAGGAACGGATATGCTGCCTGTAGACGACGATACTGATCCAGTCGGAACCACCACTGCCATCATGAAAAACGGGAAGAAGATCATCGCGGTGCTCCCCGCATACAATGCCGCAAAAACACTGGCCAACACGCTCGGCGACATTCCCCGGTCGTGGGTCGACGATGTCATTCTCGTCGACGATGCAAGCACTGACGGCACCCCCGAATTGGCGAGATCGCTCGGACTCGTCACCATCGTGCATCCGGACAACAGGGGATACGGCGGGAACCAGAAAACGTGCTACGATGCCGCGCTCGAACGCAACGCCGACATCGTCATCATGGTGCACCCGGACCACCAGTACGACCCGACGCTCATCCCGCGCCTCATTGAACCGATCGCGTGCGGCGAGGCGGACGCGGTGTTCGGCTCGAGGATGCTGCGGCGAGGCGAGGCGCTCAAGGGTGGCATGCCGTACTGGAAGTACCTCGCGAACATCGCGCTCACACGGATCGAAAACGCCGTACTCGGGCTCAAGCTTAGCGAGTACCACTCCGGCTTCCGCGCGTATCGGAGCTCGGCGCTGCGCACCCTGCGCTACCACGACAACTCCGACGGCTTCGTGTTCGACACCGAGATCATCGTCCAGTGCAGGATTCAAGGGCTGACCATCAGGGAGATCCCCATACCGACGCGGTACTTCAAGGACGCCTCATCGGTCGGGATGATCAGCAGCATTATCTACGGATCGAGCATCGTCGGGGTGATGGCGCAATACCTCATCCACCGGATGCGGTTAAAGACGTTCTCAAAATTTGCCTGATGGCGGGCGACCGCTTCGGCTACCATCACGGCCCAAAGCCCTCCGCGCCCTTGCTCTGATCACGATGACCTAGTGCCGTCCGGTTTCTTCCGTTGTTCAATGACCCTGAATCCGAATCCTGCGGCAGCGAGCGACAGGATCAGTCCCAGATGATTGAAGAAGAAATACCGCGCGACGTACTGGTTGGCGAACAGCATCAGTGCACTGACAAACAGTGCGAGCGAGATGTTCGGCCGTTTCACGAGCCGGGGAATGAATATGACCAGCAGAGGGACGAGGACGGTCGCCTGGAAGATCCAGAACGGGTAGTAATCGTGTGCCGTCCGTATAATCCCGAGCTTTAGGAGCAGGTATCCGAGTCCATTGCCGGAAACCAGATAGCTCACGGCCGTACTGCCGTTCGGGTACCTGATGGTACTATCGATGAACGCATGCATGTTCCAAAGGAGGAAGGGAAGGAACTGAACGGCGATAACGCCTGTACAGACGGCGAGCGGAACGATGCTCCTGCGCAGCCGCTCCTTCCATGAACCACCGGGCGCGCGGGCGACGAGCAAGACCAGGAACACGGGGGTGAGCACCCATGCAAACGCCTTCATGCCGCAGGCGACCGCGAACATCGCCGCGGCGAGCACCTGACGCTTCCGGTGCATCGCGAGGAGTGCGATCAAAAGGAACGTCAACGGCAGGATGTCGCTTCGCCCCTCGACGAGGTACGCCACGAGGAAGGGATTACAGCATACCAAGAGGACCGAACGGAGCTTTGACGCGGGATCTGTTCCGAGCCTGTAGGCAACAGCTGCCGTGATAAAGAACAGAGCAAGGTACAGGATACGTACGTCGAACCATCCGACTGCGGCGACCGCGGCCATGTGCAGTACCGTCGTGAGTATCAGGTCGCCCGGCAGGCTGATGAGGTGCTCGAGCGCGGGATTGACCACGTTCGATGCGATCTTCCCCTGGTACAGCGTGGCGAGCGGCGTATCATAATACGTCTCCGCGTATGGGTTTTTGCCGTGTGCGAGAAAGTCCGCGGCTGCGTCGATCTGCACGACATTGTCGCTTGTCCGAGCATCCTTTTCATTGCCTGCTCGATACAGCGATATGTTCCCGATGGTTGGACCGACCACCATGAACACGATGAACAATCCGATCCCGATCCATGCGGCAAGGCTGAAATCGCGCTTCTTACCGCCGAACTCGTCGAGCAGTACCATTCCCGCAAGCACAAATGCAGCAACGATGAACAGGAATTCGAACCCGATCGAGTGGTTGATGCCCTCCATGAACACGAGGATCAGGCCGAAGCCGAAGAGGATGAGGATATTGGTTTTCACCCTCGAAGTATAGCAAATATTAGCAGTTGGAGGGCGCGGCCTACTGAATGGAACGATTTCGTCCGCGATACACTATCACGGCGATGACGACCGCCACCGCTGCGTAGTTCGCGATCAACCAAGGGACTGACAGCCAATTCCACCATCCGCGAATAACAACATCCGACACCGGCCAAAGGAACGGGGTCAGGAGGTCCTTCGCGGCGTTATGCCCCGGAATGTCGATCAAAATGTGCAGCGCCCATGGCCAGAGCGCCAGGTATGCCTTCCGGTACCAGACCATCGCGACCAGCACGACCGCACCCCAGACAACGAAACTGTGCGATACCTCATAAAAGGCCATCGAAAAATTGAGGTGTCCCGTCGTCAGGAGCCAGTACGCCGTTACCGGAAGCCACACGAGATCGGGGAACACGCCGAAAAACAGCTGCCAGCGAAGCAGCGGCGTCGATCTTTTCGAGGGGCTGGCGACATATGTCCAGAGTCCATGTATGAGCGTGTCCATATTCGTAACGATGGTAAACGATCACATCCGCAGGTGGCGGGCGGCGGAGGACTCGCCCGACAGATCCGGGTCCGGCTCTGCCGGAAACCATCAACCCGACCTCGTCATTATCCCCGCACCACGTAGGGTGCGAGGCAGGCAGTGACGCTACGAAACGGTGGCGGGCGATCCAGGAATCGAACCTGGGACCTCGTCATTATCAGTGATCCCGTATAATCCTCACTTCGCGTAAAGCGACGTGGTCGCCACGCGACTTTACGTCGTTCGGATTTACGGGACAGGCGCGCTACAAGCGGGCAAATGGTGGGCGCGGGAGGACTCGAACCTCCGACCTCGTCATTATCAGTGACGCGCTCTAACCACCTGAGCTACGCGCCCACCATTTGCTAACTTGTTTTCAAAAAGGACCACCTGCCTGCCCGCCGAAGTACCCACGTAGGCGGGAGCTAGCCGCCCCCCAACGACGCACACAATCTCATCCTTTCAAAGTAACTGCCATCCGGCAGCGTGTTGAGGGTAGCAACAATTAATGCTTCGTGCAAGCCGCAGACGATGGAACGTCAGCGTGCCCGCAGGTCGGTGATCGAGGCCGGCGGCGTTGAATCGCACGACTGGCTTACTGCGGGTCGATGTGCCGTCGTGCCGCACAAGTTGGCGTCAGTGCATGTCCTTGTCTGGGTGCTACTACTACATGCCGACCAGTCCCCGCACGTCCAACTCTCGGTGCAGGAGATGGACGAATACGAATATGCGCCGATATCCGAACCGTCGGTACCCGCTCCGCGCGCCGGTGACGAGGACTGAAGCGCGAAATTTCCGTTTGCCGGATCGACCAGCAACGGATTGCTTTCGATCGAATTCACGTCATCCGGCGATACGTTCGATTTCCATGCTGCGAGCGACGCGCCGTTAGATCCAAAACTGACGCTCCCCGTCCTGTTATGGAAAAGATTGCGGTTACCCGCATACTGTACCGCTGTCCAGCCGTCGAACGTATAGACCGCTGATCCGCTGACCGAAAAGATGTTGTTGGTGACCGTGTCGACGGTCGAGGCGCGATACGAGAAGTTCACCGCCAGGCCGGTGCCGCCGTTGTAAAAGGTGTTGTGGTCGTACGTATTCGTGCCCGTCACGGTCGCATCGGCAACATTCGCGGCATACCCGCTGCTTGTCGCCCATATCAGGTTGTATGAAAACGTGTTCCCGGTTCCCTCGCCCTGATTGTAGAGCGCGGTGTCCGCATCGGCACGGATGACGTTGCGGGTGAACAGGTTGTTCTGGGGATAATGTTCGTCGACGGCGCCGCTCGTCATGTTGACGACACCGAACGCTCCGTCAATCGCGTCACTTCCCCAAAAGGTGTTGTCGCTGACGGTCGAGCCGTCGAACTCATCGCGGAACCGTCCCGGCATCGCCTGTCCCGTCGATCGGATGATGTTCCTGCTGACGGTATTGCCGGATCCGCACCGCATGAAGAGGACCTTTGGCTCGTCGCACGTCGGTTCACCGCTCCCGCCGCACTGATACGTATTGGTGAACGTATTGTCGGCCACCACAAAATCGGTCTCCGGACAAGGATGTGAATTAAATCCCATGAAATCGAGCAGGGTTTCGACGTCACCGGTGACCGTGTTGTGCGTAAACACGGTCCGCAGGATGGGGTCGTACTCCTCCGCTACGAAGTTCGCGAACGACATCGTGCTGTGATCGACGGTCACATCATCGACATGGAACGCGCGCACTGATTCGATCGTCGAATACGTGACGGAAACGGTGTTTGCATTCACGCCGCTGTCACATCCGATGTAGATGCCCGCATTCGAGGTCACATCGGTGACCGACACGTTGCTGCGGTTGTAGATCCAGATCGCAAACCCGCCTCCAGACACGGTAATGGTATGCCCGTTTCCGTCGAATACGGCGTTTGAATCCAACGAAATGCAGTTGCCGTTGCTGGTCGATACGTCCTGCATCAATATGAGGCTTCCGCTGTACGAACCGCAGGCGGTGACCGGCGTCGGCGTTTGGGCGATCGTTCCCTTGCCGACGACGAACAGCGTGGTACAGAGAACGACATACCCGAGATAACGGGTGGTTTTGTTCATGATGGCATCTACCAGTATTCCATGTTTCATCTGGACGCACAATGGGAATCGACCGGGCCGACACGAGGACATACCGACATTGTCATGTCCGATGAATTTTGGTATAATCGATTTTCAATAATGCTAACAATATGAAGCCCGTCACGCGGGACACGTTTAAATTGTTCTATCGGCACTCCATGAGGCATCGCGGCGTCATGTTCCTTGTGCTGGGCGGTGTCATCGGCGGCGTGACGGTCGCAACGGTCATCCCGTACTTCTACAAGGTGTTCTTCGACACACTCGCGAAGAGCGGCACCCACGAGACGCTCGCACACGACTTGGTGCACACCATCCTCATCATCCTGGGGCTGAACGGCGTCGGCTGGGTGTGCTGGCGGTTCGCGACGTTCGCCGTCAACCGCTACCAGCCGCGCGTCATGGCCGACCTGTACAACACGTGCTTCGAGTACCTCCATGGCCACTCGGTCAACTTCTTCCTCAACCGCTTCGTCGGTTCGATCGTCCGCAGGGTCGGGCGCATGGTGCGCACCTTCGAGAGCGTCACCGACCGCCTGATGTTCAACCTGCTCCCGCTCGCGATCCGTATCCTCATCATCGTCGGCGTCCTCCTGGTGTGGCGGCCGGTGCTCGGCGGCATCCTTCTCGTCTGGACGGCGATCTACCTGACGGCGAGTTACTTCTTCGCGCTCTACAAGCTCAAGTTCGACGTGAAGGCGGCCGCAGTCGACTCGAAGGCGACCGGCTACCTCGCCGATACCATCACGAACAACACGAACGTCAAGCTTTTCACCTCAAAGTTCTCCGAACTCATCGGTTTCAAGAAACTGACGGACAAACAGCGCCGCCTGCACACCTTCTCCTGGGACCTCGCGGCGTACATGGAGGCGTTCCAGGGCGCGTTCATGTCCATCCTCGAGTTTGCGGTGTTCTACGTCGCCATCAAGCTCTGGCAGGCAGGGACGTTCACCGTCGGCGACTTCGTCCTGATCCAGGTGTACCTGATCCAGCTCATGTCGAACCTCTGGGAAGTGTCCCGCATCATCCAGCGGCTTTACCAGGACCTCGCCGAGGCGGAGGAGATGATCGATATCCTCAACCTGCCGCATGAGGTCGTCGACAAACCGGGCGCGAAGGAGCTCGTCGTCACGAAGGGCAACGTCGTCTTCGACCGCGTCTCGTTCGCATACAACCAGACGCGCGAGGTCATACGGCGCCTCTCGCTCGACATCGCGCCGGGCGAGCGGATCGGCATCGTCGGCCCCTCGGGCGCCGGCAAGACGACCGTCATCGGACTCCTGTTCCGATTCTTCGACGTCACGAGCGGCCACATCGCGATCGACGGCCAGGATATCGCCGACGTGACGCAGGATTCCCTGCGGCGTCAGACCGCGTTCGTGCCGCAGGACCCGCTGCTGTTCCACCGGACCATCATGGAGAACATCCGGTACGGCCGCGCTGATGCGACCGACGAGGAGGTCGTCGAGGCCGCGAAGGCGGCGCATTGCGACGAGTTCATCAACGCGTTCCCGGACGCCTACAGGACGTACGTCGGCGAGCGCGGCGTGAAGCTGTCCGGCGGTGAGCGCCAGCGTGTCGCGATCGCACGCGCGATCCTCAAGAACGCGCCGATCCTCATCCTCGACGAAGCGACGAGCAGTCTCGACTCGAGCGTCGAGGCGCTCATCCAGGACGCGCTCACGAGGCTCATGCAGGGGAAGACGACAATCGTCATCGCGCACCGGCTCTCAACAGTCAACAGGATGGACCGCATCATCGTCCTCGACCACGGCCGCGTCGTCGAGACCGGCTCGCATACAACCCTCGTGCGGAAACGGAACGGCCTCTATCGGAAGTTGTGGGAGCTGCAGGCCGGGGGATTCATCACGTAGCCGGTTCGCAGGTCACGCACTGCATGTGATACGATTCATCACATGAAACAGCGACGCTCCGGAGGAGTCCTAACCGTTGTGCTTTTCACGGGTATTGTCGCTCTCGGAATAACGTTTCGCGTTGCCGCAAGCAGAGGGCTCCCGCTCTGGCAGGACGAAGCAGAGACGATCATCAACAGTCTGCAGGTCGTCGACCACGGCTATCCGTCGGATACCTTCAACGGGAAGCTGCTGTTCGAAAGCCGGAGTTACCTCGAATCGAACGATCCAAAATACGCGTTCATCCCGACGAACTATGCGGGCACGCATTTTGAACGGAACAAGGGTTGGCTGACGTACTATTATGAATCGATATTCCTTTCCGTGTTCGGATTCTCTACGACTGCATCACGGTTGCCATTTGTTGCGCTCTTCGCCGTCTCGTGCGCCGTACTGTTTGCCGCTGCACGAAGATGGTTCGGGACGCCTATCGCGCTTCTGGCGTCGCTGTTCTATTCCGTCAACTACTACAGCATCGTCAACGAGCGGCAGGCGCGCTATTTCACGCTGGAAACGGCGCTCGTGCTGTTGTGTCTTTTCTGGACCTACCGCGCAATAGAATCCGGGAAAGCCAGAACCTATTGCATCAGCGCACTTGGGATCGTGCTTCTGTTCTACACGCATGTCCC
>Ga0265297_10010315_pt1 | contig 11777 bp, 5 predicted proteins | sample Munlanlwell13791_FD_192502 | JGI IMG/M metagenome (GOLD analysis project Ga0265297, IMG submission 192502) | Leachate microbial communities from a municipal landfill in Southern Ontario, Canada - Leachate well 137-91 | ecosystem: Engineered > Solid waste > Landfill > Unclassified | place...
AGATAAAACTTGCCTTTTACTACTGTCCCCTCAGGGACAATCAATTCGGCATTTTTGGTATATACATCGCCACCGACTCCCAAACTATCGGGTAAAGCGGCGATTTTGGTACCGGAAATATCTAGATTTTTCCCAACATATAGATTATTTGGCAGAACAACGATCGGGGTATTGCTAATATCCAAATTGTCATCCACCCCCATATCATCAAGTAGAACGGCGATTTTGGTGTCAATAAGATATAAACCACCTCTCACTCTACATAGATTTGGTGGCAGGATAGTGATCTGGTTTCCGTGAAGAATTAAATCACCCTTGGTAGCTATCCATCCTCCCTCGCTGAAATCAAAAGTTTCATCTACCCACTTTTCGTCTTCGCCAACTTGCTCTTTCGCCCACGCGATCACATCTTCCCTGATCCATTGCTCTTTCTTTTCGACCGCTGCCGCCGAAACATCTGGTTTTTTCTCATCGGCCGATGGCTGCTTAGTAGATTCAAGAATAGTTGTTACCAAATCACTCATATCCAATTCTTTAAAGTCAGGCTCATTTAACACTTCTGATATTGCTCCTAATAAGACCATTACATCTTCTCTTTCGTATCCTTCTGGTATTTCCTTCAGATATTTATATAACAAGCCGAGAAGGAACGGATCGTTTTCTTTAACCTCTTTTTTATTCTGATTGATAAAATCTCTAATCTTGTCTTTGACTCTGGCAACCGCCGCAATGATACTGGTAGTATTGTCATCTGCTCGCACCGCCTGAGCTAATATCAGCCATTGGTCCAGCGCAGCTCTTAACTGTTTCATAGATTCATCTAATTCTGCTTTTCTAAGCGACCGCCTAGCATCTATTTGCTTTTGGGGCAAACCATCTTCAACCCCTTTATTATCATCAAAACTAAATCCGCATGCACTACAAACGGCCTCGTCTAAAGAAACCATTCCCCCACAGCCCGGACAAGTTTTTAGACCTAGCAACGCATTTATTTCTTCTTCGGACAAACCACCTCCATCCCCTTTCTTCTTATCATCAAAATCAATCCCACAATTACCGCAGTAAGCTACATCCAACGGATTACTAATACCGCAGATCGAACATATTTTCCCTTCCGGTTGCTTCTCTGACCGACCATCAGCCGGTGCTGCCGTGACATCAAAAGTAGAACCACAGTTTCCGCAGAACACATCATCTATGTGATTTTCAGCGCCACATTGTGAACATATCTTTCCTTTCAGTTGCTCCTTTGACTGACCATCAGGCGCCACCGTTTGCTTAACCAACTCACTTGTCCCCGCCGCCACTGACCCAGCATTATCTACGGGCTTTACTTCTGCTGTCTGATCTTCAACAGGCAAGTTTCCAGCTACTTCTGCTGGGTTTTTACCATCACCAAAAAAGTTTTCAGCCGCTTCTTTAATTTTTTTATCTTCGTCAGAAGGCATTGTTTTATAGATTAAATATTTATATCTTTTTCAATATCAATTGGGTAAATTCTCCTTGGACAAACTCTCTTATACTCTCACTGCTCCCCTCTTCCACGATCATTTCAGCTATTTTTTCGCTCAGTGTCTTCATAAAAGGCTTTGAGCGCAGGCATATCTCGATAAATGCTTTCATCATATCGCCGTCAAATTTAGCCAACAAACCAACTATCACTGTTTTCACTTTTTCGCTTTGTTCAATGGCTTTCTTATGAGGCAAAAGCGCTTCCTCCAACCAAGTAACTAGCATCTCTTTAGTTACCAATCTCTCTATTATAGCAGAATTAGTCGCTTTTTGCAAGCGCAATTGCTCTCCCAAAGTCTCTACGGCCAGCTTGGCATTCTTTGCATCTTCCTCCATACCACGAATTGTATCTCCCATTCCTTGCATTTTATCCATAATCTCTTGGACATCGCTTAATTTCTCCATGATTTCCTTGTTGGCAGCTATCCTTTGTCTCAGCTCCAAGAGTTTCTGTGTCAGCAAGGCCAAGATTTCGCCCATTTCTTTTCCTTCAGCTTCGGGCAGCAAACCTTGCAAACTCTTAATCAAAGCCTGATATTGAACCGTTATTCTATTTTTCTCTCTATCGCTTTCATCTCTTTTCTCTTCCGTTTCAAATAACAGCTTTTTCAATTCACCAATAGATAGCTCTAGATTTGTCACCTGCGTGGCCAATTTGTCCGCCTCTTCAGCCAATTTATCTTTGGCTTCCCTCTGTCTACTTTTCTCATATCTAGCATCGTGAATATCTGCCCACAGCTCTACCCTCCCCCTCTTTGCTTCCCCTGCGAATTCTCCCATCTGCTGGGAAAAGTCCTCTAACAGCCTATTGATTTCCGCATCTTTCTGCTTGATAATCACTTCTACAGCTTTCTGATGATCTTGATTTAGCTGATCTGTCTCTTCGGTCCGCTTGTCAGCCATTTCTTTTTCTATCCGCTTTATATCTACGACTTGCTGATTATGTAAATCGTTTAGCCTATTTTCGTGTTCCGTCTTTAGCCGATTTATCTCGTCATTGCTCATTTGCTCCAACTTCGCCACCACTTCGTCCCAGTGCTGTTTTAGGCTTGCCAACTCTTCTCGGTGAACTTTATTTAACCGATCGATCTCTTCTTGTTTTTCGGCCGCCAGCTTATTTTGAAGGTCAATAATATCTTTTTGGTGCTGACCCACTGCTGCGGCTAGCTGTTCTTGAAACTTCTGATCCAATTCCAAAACTGCCGCTTGATATTGATCACTCAGGTCTCTACGCATATCCATCAGGGTTTTCTCTTGTTCTGTTATCAACTCTTGCTTCTTCAACTCCCACTGTAACTCACTATCTCGCAATTGCTGCTGCATTTCTTGAATGGTTCTTTGCATACTGGTCTTGGCCATTTCAGCATCATTATTCAAAGACCAGCTTTCTTGCAGCTCATTGCTTTTTTTGGTCAGCTCTTCCTGCAAACGCTTTCTTTCTTCACTCCACTCTTCCAATTTCGCCAGATATTGTTTGTATAGGTTCTCCATGTTCTTAGACTGGTTTTCTATCTGCTTTTGCAGTTTTTCAATGATCCCCTCTTTGCTTCTTATCTGGGATATCAACACTTCTCTCTCGTCACCCAGATGTTTGATTTCTTCCATAAGGCCGTCTATCCTCTGCTTCTGATTTTCTTCTTGCTGCCTTAAAAGGCCTATCTCTTTCTCAGCCGCCGCTAATTGCGTGCTTTTCTGATCACGATCACTTGCGGCTTCTTCTTTTTCTATTTTTAAATCATCGTGGCTTCTTTGCAAGTCTGTCAGCTTAGTTTTTGTGGCCCTGTGGCTTTTCTCTTCTTCCCTTAGCTGATCTCTCAAACCATTCAGCTTGGTTTCTAAATCCTCTTTTTGCTTTGCCAAAATCTTTCTGACCTTCTCTGTCTTTTCCAAATCAGCATTCTTTTGCCGCAAATCATCTCGAGCACCATTAAGCCCTTTATTTAATTCTTCTGCCTCATCTCCCATCTCCCCAACTTTTTTATTCAAGCCGTCTATTACGTTTCTGGCGTCAGTCAGCTCAAAAGCCAATTTCTGGTTTTCTTCGAGCAATTCCAAATCCGCCCGCGATGATTCAGCATAAAGACATTCGATAGTTTCTTGCAGCTCATCTATTTTTTGTTCGGCATTCAGAAGGCCTGCTTTTATCTCAGTTAACTGCCGAGATTTTTCTTCCCGATCTAGTTGGCTTTCGTTTAACTCCCCGTCTAGCTCAATTATCCTAGTTTCTTTCTGTCGCTGAACCTCCTGCAGCCCAGCAATCTCAATTCTTTTGGCATCTATCTCTGCTGCTTTCTCTAGCAAAGTAACTTCCAGACCTTGCTTCTCTTCCCCGATCGCTTTTAGTTCGCCCCGAAGAGCGCCAAGTTCACCTTCCCTGATCGCCAAATCGCCCTGCAGATTCCTTACAATGCTTTCCGCTTTCATCTGCTCGGCAATAGCTACATTTAGCTGGGCGCTAAAGCCGTCTCTCGCTATCTTCGTGGCTTCAAATATCTGCCGTGCTGCTTCCAAACCCGCTTCTGTTTTCACCTTAGCCCTATTGATCCGGCCCAAATCTTCCTGCGCTTTCCTATGCTTAGCCTCTGCCTCATCTCTCTGTTTGGTTATTTCCGTTAGCCTAGCGTTAATTGCCCCTTGGTCCAAAACAGCCTGGTCTAATTTGTTCTGTAAAATATCTTTATCTGCGCCAGCTTTGGTTAGCTCATTCCCGATCAAACCTTTTTGCTTTTCTAGTTTACTATTTTCTTCTTGCAATACCTCCATATCCCTCTTGAGACCTGTGGCTTCTTTTATTTTATCATCTAAAAGAGCTGTCAGATGATTTAATTTATCTTGCAGTGTCATCGCCCGCACTTCCCATGCTACTTGGTCACCAACCGCTTCTCGCCCCGATGGTATATTATGTAAAACATAAGCAAAAAAAGAGCGCGTCTCCTCAATCAGACCATCCAAATCTTCTTCCGAGACATACTTGGCAATTTCTTCAATTCTCCTTCGCCATATAGGAAATATCTTGTCTCTATACGCCACCATTTTGTTTTCCAACAAATCCAAAGCAGCTTTGAGCTCATTGCAAGCTGCTATCTGCTCATTTCTGTTTAATTTTTCAAAGCTAGTTTTGAAAGCGCTATCAGTCGCTCTTCTAGAAAGCTCAGTGAAAATGCTATCAATGCTCTCCAAGACGGTTGTAGGTTGCAAGCTAGCTTTATCGAAATCTATAGGGATCAAGGTTTGGTTTTTGCCCCTTTTGGGTGGCCTTTTTGTCTCTTCTGTTCTTGTTGCTGCGTCCTTTTTACCGCCTTCTAATATAAGCCCTTTTATACCTTCTTGCAGAGTTGTCTTTAAAATCTCCCACTCTTGGCGCTTTGCTATAACCATCTTTTCGATCGTTTCTCTTTGCTTTTTCGGGTCCAAGATATCGCTAAGCCAACCATAAAGCTTCCATATCTGATCTGCCAGTTCCTCTCTATTCGCCTTCATCATGTCCCGATAGCCTGCCTCCAGATCATCGCGCAAACGGCTTAAATCCCTTAGCACCGCATTGCCATTGAGATAACTCTCTTTAGGCAAGCTGTCTGATACCCCCAGCGCTTCTTTAATAATCAATTGCTCTTCGGGGCCAAAACTCTCCATATTAAAATCCAGAAGCCTGCTTAATATACATCTCTTATCTCCCGTATTCATATTGGCCAGCAATTCTTGCCAGTTCATGAAGCCATCACCCAAGCTAAACTTAGTATTTAGATTACTGATGAGTTCCAAAAAGGCTGTATTATCAGGCCCTTCGCTAGCACTGGTTAGCTTGCTCACTTTTTTCGGCACAACAATCTTTTTTCTAAATTTGATCTCTATCTTTCCATTTTCCAGATCGTCCATGTTAAAACTAAAATCGCCTCCGGAACCATTCAAGATTACTTTGCTTTTGACGCCTCCATTGGTTTTGTCAGGCATCACAGACACCGAAGTCAAAGTAAATTGAAGCGCTGGAGCCAAATTATACTTATCTTTTTGGCCAATGAATTGAAATCTTTCCAAATTATTGCTTGAAGAAAACTTCTGCAAAATCAGCAGATAAGCGATCGTTTTCGGTGTCGCTTTGATAGTTATTTCCTGAGACCTTAATTCTTCCAATGCAGAAGAAGGGGTCTCTGGCAGACTTGATGGTTGCATAGTTTTTATGCTTAAGTGTTAGTTCTTAAAACATAGCAAAACCACAAGTATTTGTCAAATCTTTTTTGAGCTGTTGCCTAAGCCGCAAACCAAAGACATAATTCAGCTATTCAATCTAAATATAGTCGGTCAATGATGTCTTTTTTCTGGCTTTCTTTTGCGCCAAACTTGTGCTAAATTAAACGGGTAACCAAAACTAAATGTTTCGTCGTTTTTCCTCTCGTCAAAAAAAGATTACCAAGTTAGCGCCCAAAAGCTGTATTTTGGCTTTAGATATCGGTACTGAAGTCGTCAAAGCCTTAGTCGTGGAAACTGGAGAAAACCGCGGCACCGTCTTGGGTGTCGGCAAAACCAGACAGAAGCTCGGCGATATGCACTCCGGCGCAATTATCGATATTTTAGGCGTCACTTTGAATTGCAAAGAAGCCATCACGGCTGCGATTGAACAAGCTAGGGTAATGCCCGACCAGCTAATCATGGGTATCGCCGGCGAGCTAGTCAAGGGTTCCACCACTACTCTATCCTATAAAAGAACTGATCCCGAGCGGCCAATCACCATTGATGAGCTGAAAAATATCGTCCATAAAATCCAGTGGAAAGCTTTTCGCGATGTCAGAGCCCAGCTAGCCTTTGAGACTGGCTTCCCCGAGATCGAGGTCAAGCTGGTCAATGCCGCTGTCACCGATGTCCGCATCGACGGCTATAAAGTCTCTAATCCTCTGAGTTTCCAAGGCAAGGATATCCAGATGAGCGTCTTCAATTCCTTCGCTCCCCTTGTTCATCTAAGCTCTCTCCAATCGATCGCCAACGAGCTCGACATGGACCTACTAGCCATCACCGCCGAGCCTTACGCCATGTCCAGAAGTCTAGGACAAGAAGATAGCGGCGATTTTAGTGCCATATTCATCGACATCGGCGGCGGCACCACCGACATCGCTGTCGTACAGGCTGGCGCTTGTGCCGGCACCAAGATGTTTGGCCTAGGAGGAAGAACTTTTACCAAGAGACTGACGGAAAGCCTACAGATTTCCTTCTTAGAAGCCGAGGAAATCAAAATCGCCTACTCCAAGAATGAGTTGGACGAGAAATCTACCAAAGCTGTCCAGTCGTGCATGCAGCGCGACTGCCAAGTCTGGCTGTCCGGCGTCGAGCTAGCCTTAAGCGAATTTGAAAATGTTAATATGATGCCATCCCGCATCTTGATCTGTGGTGGCGGCTCCTTGCTCCCCGAGATCAAAGAGGCCCTGCAGCAAACCGATTGGCTGGAAAACCTTCCCTTCGCCAAAAGGCCAAATGTTGATTTTATCCAGCCCAAAGATGTTACCAATATCGTCGATAAAACTGGCTTACTGCGCGATCCATCTGACATCACCCCCATGGCCTTGGCTAATATCGCCCTAGATATGGCCGGTGAAGAAAGGCTGATCCCCATGCTGCTGCGCAAGGCCATCAAGCTGATGAAAGTCTAACTTAACCAAGAACTTCGAACAAAGAACTAAGAACATCCCAAAAATCTCGAAAAACCCGCCCTTGTGTTATTCCCGCTTTTTATTCCTCTCCCCGAAGGGAAGAGGCTAGGTGAGGGGGTATGACCTATATGAACGTGGTATCAGGCTAATTCTTGGTTTGCAACTGAATAAATTCATCTATAAACTTTATACTTTCACTATCAACTACTTTTGGGTAGGTCCGAGCCCCTGCTCGGACACCACCGAAAAACATCCCAACAATCTCAAATATCTCACCATTTGCCCCTATGTCTTCCAAACCCACTCCCAAAGTCCTCTATGTCGAAATCGACGATGAGATAACCTCTCTCATCGACCGCTTAAAGAAGCTATCCCAAGCTGAAGTATTGATCGTGGTCCCTGATCGCGCCAATTTGATTCAAAGCATCGTCAACCTGAAGATTCTAAACAAGGAAGCCAGAAAGCTAAACAAGAATATATCGCTGGTCACCACTGACAAAAAAGGCCGCAACCTCGCCAGCAGTATTGGTTTTGCAGTATTTGAAAAAGTTACTGACAAAAAAGACGAGGATATCCCCATCAAAGCAGCACTCGATATCGAGCCAGACGAGATTGCCCTAAGCCCGCTGCAGGCCGTCAAAAACAAGCTGCTGGAATTCCAACCGATCGTCAAAAAGAGCAAAAAATCCCTCAAAGAGATTATCAATAAAGTCAGGAAAGAGAAAGCCATCAAGTTCCCGCAGAAGCTAAGCAAAAAAGAGCAGATCACATTTAACTCCCAATCCCATCGTGAAGTATTTGTCGGCGGCTTCTTAGTTATAGCAATTTTACTTTTAATCTTCATTATACGCATCGCCCTGCCCAGCGCTACTCTTTTTATCAAGCCGAAAGTTAAGCAGCTAAGCTATGCTACCAATATCTTCTTCGTCGACCAGACCCAAAAGCAAAAAGACCTCGACGAGCTCAACCAAAACCTGATCAATTCCACTCCTATCAGCATGGTGCTGGAAAAAACCGGTTCCTATCCAGCCACCGGCGAGATTTATGAAGGCACCAAAGCCCACGGTGAAATAACCATCTACAACAATGCGCCCGCTACCAAATATCTGGTCCCCAGCCGCTTTCAAAACAAAGACGGTCTGATCTTTTGGAGCAAGACCGCCGTTACCGTACCAGCCAAAAAAGGAGACACTCCGGGTGAGATAACCGTACAGGCCGAAGCTGATGATTATGACATCAATGGCAAGCTGATCGGTAACCGCGGGAATATCGATCCCAGCGATTTCGTCTTACCAGCCATCCCCAACCTATCACCATCTCTCTACTACGGCCGCAGTAAAAAGCCCATGGTTGGCGGCGATATCAAAGTAATCAAGCAAGTCCTAGCTGCTGATATCGAAGTAGCCAAAAACAAAGTCGTGGAAGAACTTTACAAAAACATCAAAGAAAAGCTGGACGATTACCTGAAAGAACGCAACGGCAAAAATAACACCGACCTAGTATTCCTAGATGTGCCAGCCGCCCTGAATTACGAGGTTCTCGATCTCCAAGCCCCAGAAAACATTATCGGTACCCGCCAAGATTATGTGGAAGTCAAAGCCAAGATGCAGATTTATGCTTTTGTTTACAGCCGCGGCGAGTTGGAGCGCATGCTGGAGCAGGAAATTGTTGATCGCGTCCATCCCGATATGAAGCTGGCCAAAATTGATTATGGCACAACCCAAATACGAGTCATCGAAAAAGATTTTAAGCTTGGTCGCATCAAATGCGCTCTCTCTTTGGATAGCGCCACTGTCTACGATTTCGACACAAAGACAGAAACAGGCAGAAGACTACAACAAAAGCTCAAGGAAAAGATCCTCGGTAAAAGCGTCAAAGAAGCCCGAGAGATCCTTAACAATTCCGAGGAAATATACGAAGTAGAAATCCACACCTGGCCACTCTGGACCAGATCACTGCCCGGCGTCCCCGGCAATATAAAGATTAAGATAAGAAATTAACCCCCCAACAACCATGGACAAACCAAAAAAAATGGGCATCGGCGTCGGCGTAATGATTTTGCGAGATGGCAAAATCTTGCTCGGCAAAAGGCACGATGACCCAGAAAAAGCCGACAGCGCCCTGCACGGCGAAGGCCACTGGACTATGCCCGGCGGCAAAGTTGATTTCGGCAATACCCTCATAGACGCCGCCTATCGCGAGGTTCTAGAAGAAACAGGTATTGAGATTAACAAAGAGAAATTGAAAATCATCAGCATCACCGATGATATTGTCCCTGACGCTCACTTTGTCACTATCGGTTGGCTCTGCGAGGATTTCAGCGGCGAGCCGCAGATCATGGAGCCAGACGAGATTACCACTTGGCAGTGGTTTGACTTGGACAATTTACCCGAGCCGCTCTTCCCACCCAGCGCCAAAGTGCTGAAAAACTACTTGGCCAAGAAGCTCTACGGCTAGAAAAAAAGATAATAAGGATTATAAAGAACCTAAGGATAACCAAAAAATCAAAGAAAGATGTCATCCCTGACTTGATCAGAGATCTCTAAACGTGGTATCAGGCTGATTCTTGGTTTATTCCCGAACTAAGCCATGTCCCAAAACTCCCAAAAATCCCAATCATCTCAAAAATCCCCCTCCTTTGTGTCATCCTCGATTTAGTCGAGGATCTCTGAACATGGTATCAAGATTATTCTTGGTTTATCGCTGACTAAAGCCCATCTATTTACTATTTACTATTTATTATTTACTATTAACTACGCCGCCGCTACCACCGCTCCCTCACCCTCTATCTCCATCACCTCATCACTTTCTGGCTCCCGGTGTGAATCTATACTATAAAAGCGCATCTGCTGTTTATTGAACATCAGCTCTACCATGCCAGTCGGACCGTTTCTGTGCTTTTTGATATGCACCTCCGTGACCCCCGCCCGCTCTGTTTCTGGGTCGTAATAGTCCTCCCGATAAAGCATCAACACCACATCCGCATCCTGCTCGATTGACCCCGATTCGCGCAGATCTGACAGCTGCGGCACCTTAGAACCAACCCTGGTCTCCACCGCTCGAGACAGCTGAGACACAGCAATCAAGGGCACATTTAGCTCGCGAGCCAATATCTTTAAATTACGGGATATCTCTGAAATCTCGGACACCCGATTATATGGGTTAGTCCCTCCCATCAGCTGTAAGTAGTCCACAATAATCAGATCCAATCCATGTTCCATCTGCAGTCTTCTCGCCTTAGAGCGTATGTCGATCAGATGAGAATCTGGCTGGTCATCAATGAAAATATTAGCCTCCGAAAGCAAACCCATCGCCTCTCCCATGTTATCCATCTCTTCCTCACTCAGCTGCCCAGTCCGCAGCTTCCAGTTATCAACCATCAGCAGCGATGAAAGTAACCTCTCTACCAGCTGCTCCTTAGACATTTCAAAAGAAAATATGCCAACTGACTTCTTTTGTTGCACCGCCACATTCTGAGCAATATTCAGGGCAAATGATGTTTTACCCATGGAAGGGCGGGCTGCCACAATCACCAGATCCGATGGCTGCAAGCCAGAAAGCATTTTATCGAGATTATAGAAGCCAGTAGGCACCCCCCGCAGGTGATTTTTATCGTCGCTTTCATGCAGCTCATGGATGCGCTCATAGGCCTCGTCTAGGATCTTGCGGATATGTACAAAATTCTCTTTGATATGAGCCTGTGAAACTTTAAATAACTCCTTTTCCGCGGTGTCTAAAGTATCGGTTATCTGTCTATCCTCGCCGAAGCCTAACTCGGTAATCTTAGAGCCAGCCGAAATCAACCCTCGCAAAGTAGCCTTTTCTTTGACGATTCTAGCATATTCCAAAACATGAGCCGCCGTTGGCACCAGATTAGTCAATTCAGCCCGATAACTGTCCCCCCCCACCCTGTCCAGCAGGCCCCGGTCTTCCAAAATAGAAGAAAGAGTAAGCAGATCGATTGGCTTGTGCTGACGGAAAAGATCAGCCATTGCCGCAAAAATCAGCCGATGGTTTTCCTCATAGAAATCATCCGGCAAAACCAGATCGGCCACTTTCATGATAGCCTCCCGATCGATCAAAACCGCTCCCAACACAGATTGTTCGGCGTCGATATTTTGCGGCGGAAGCTTGCCTGCTAATTTTGCTGACATAAAAAAAGTTTCGGTAACGAAAATTCTAACTCTTCTATCTTACCACATCCCCCCTCCCTCCCCAAGCTCTTCACCAAAACCACCTCTACCCTCTGCCTGATAAGCGATTTCAGCCATCTTGAACAATTTTTTTAAGGGAAATTGCTGAAAACTCTTGACCCATTCCCCTAAAAGAATATAATGATTATGGAATATATATCATAACTAATCAAAATGAGACCTAAGATACTAAGAAATATCAGATGCAGAGCAGCAGCCAATTATTTCAAACCGCGCGGCATCCCCATGCACAGATTAGAAGTTATTGACTTAAGCGCCGATGAGCTAGAGGCCATCAACCTCAAAGACAGAGAAAATCTCAGCATCATTCAGGCCGCCAATAGAATGGAGATATCGCCTGCCACTTGCCAGCGCACACTGAAAAGCGCCCGCCGCAAGCTAGCCCAAGCCATCGTGGAGGGCAAAGCCATCG